>Ga0315310_10000027_pt1 | contig 108247 bp, 92 predicted proteins | sample TDP5_MG_FD_203630 | JGI IMG/M metagenome (GOLD analysis project Ga0315310, IMG submission 203630) | Freshwater sediment microbial communities from Lake Towuti, South Sulawesi, Indonesia - TDP5 | ecosystem: Environmental > Aquatic > Freshwater > Lake > Sediment | place: Indonesia: South...
TCTGGCTTTATGAGATGACCGGTGATAATCAGTATGACTTTTATTTGGTTGATTCAGTTAATATCGAGGCATTAGATGGCACAAATGCCCGGAGTGTCTGTGGCGATATTGATGCGGACGGCAGGAACGAAATCATCTGGTCAAGTTATGATAACTGGCGGGTCTATAAGGCAGTTGGCATTGGTCAGTATCAAAGGGTATTTTCTCTTTATCCTGCTGGCGACTGGTGGGCACGGATTACGTTACTCACCTGCTGCGACTTAAACAAGAACGGCTATCCTGAGGTCGTGGAGTCAGTATGGCGCACGACCAGCCCAACAGGAGAATACCTAACTAGAATCTGGGAGATCGAGGGTGTGCGGTTGCATCAGCCCAATGGCGGTGAGGTGCTGCAGCCTGGTCAGCAGTACCCAATCACCTGGGAGAAGTTCGACCCCCCTGGAGCAGATTCGTTCAGCCTGTTTTATTCATCAGACAACGGTCAAACGTTTCAAACGATCTCAACGAGCTTAACGAGTGACGATACGATGTACCTCTGGACCGTAGCCAACGTCATCTCCGATTCCTGCAAGATAATGATCTGGGCATATGGTCCACCAAGACCTGGCGAGCAACAGCCCCGCGGCACTGCCTGGGACTTTTCAGACAGTGTTTTTATTATCAGCGATGTTGGAATTAAGACTGATACCAGATGGCAGATAGCGGATTACAGCTTAAAGATTTTACAAAATCCAGTTTTAGATAATATAAAAATCTGCTATGCAATACCAAGATTTTCAAAAATTAGGCTAGCGCTCTATAATTCATTAGGTCAGATAGAAGAGATAATATTTGATGGTAAGGTTAGCGCAGGAATTTATGAAAAAAGTGTTAAATACGACTTGTCTTGCGGTGTCTACTTTCTGCGATTAGAAACATCAAACAAGGTTGTAACTGAAAAGATTGTAAAATTAGACTGAAAATTTGGTGAACAGTGAACAGCCTGCCCCCTTATTTCCACTGACAACCAGACCCCTTGATTTTTCCAAAAAAAGAAGTATTATTTTATAAAGGGTGGGTCATATTTTAATGGCAAACAATTATGAATGACAGATATAAGGTTAAAGGGCAATCTTTACGAGGATTGGTAAAACTCCGTCAGAGAATTGCTGAATTAGAGGCAAAGACCAGAGAATTTGAAAAGGCGCTACACCATAGTGAGGCACTCAATCGGGCGGTCTTTGAACACTCACCAGTTGGCATCTCAGTGCGCAGTCCATACGGGGATTTACTTTTTGTTAATATGGCGTGGAAGAAGATATGGGGATTATCAGACCAAGAAATCTACGAGAATGAAAGAACGAGCAGGGGTCAACCGCTGGAGGTGCGCTATCCATATCTGAGGGATTCAGCTAAAAATGTTATGCGCGTCTTTGGGCATGGCGGTGAATTCTTTCTGCCTGAGATAAAGGTGGATAACCCAAAGCCCGATGCCGCTAAATGGATTTCTCAATACTATTATGCCATCCAGGACAAACCGGATGAGGTCGAACAGGTCGTCATTTTGACTCAAGATATTACCATGCGTAAGCAGGCCGAAGAAGCACTACGGGAAAGCGAAGAAAAGTTTCGCACCATTGTCGAAAATGTTAATATCGGTGTATTTAGAACAACGGGCGACCCCGAAGGTCGCTTCATTCAGGCAAACCCTGCCTTAGTTAAAATGTTCGGTTTTGATTCTATTGAAGAACTCCTAAAAATCCGTGTTATGGAGTTATATAAAAATCCTGAAGAACGGAAGTTATTCATCCAGGAGTTAACCCAGAAAGGTTTTGTAAGGAATAAGGAATTACTGCTCCAGAAGAGAAATGGCATACCAATGTGGGTTTCGGTATATGCCAAGGCACAGCATAATGAAAATGGTGAAATAATATGGATTGATGGTGTTATCGAGGATATTACCGAACGTAAGCGAATGGAGGAACAACTGCGTGCCCTATCACTTATTGATGACCTCACTGGTTTATATAACAGACGCGGGTTTTTAACACTTGCTGAGCATCAACTGAAGATTGCGAGTCGCACAAAAGAAGGGATGGTGTTAATTTTTGTTGACCTGGATGATTTAAAGGAAATCAATGATAGGCTCGGACACCCAGAGGGAGACCGGGCACTGATTGAAACTACCAACATCCTCAAAGAAACCTTTCGTGAATCAGACATTATCGCCCGAATTGGCGGCGACGAGTTTGTAGTATTGGCTTTAGCCCCCGATGCTAACGCTGAGATTCTTTACACCCGTTTGCAAAAGAGTGTTGATACACTTAATGACAGGACAAAACTTCTTTTCGAACTATCACTGAGTATGGGTATAGCCCACTATAACCCAAATAATCCATGCACAATTGATGAACTACTCACTCAGGCAGATAAATTAATGTACGAGCATAAACAGGGTAAGAAGAATCGAGAGCAGCAGTCTGAAAAATGAAAAACAACTTGATAATATTTTGACTATGACTTGAGGCTTAAATATGTTCTTGACACAGCAAAAAATCTTAAGTATAATACAATAATAAGATAGGCAGGATAATGCAAAAGAGGACTTTGTTATTTTTACGTTTTATCTTAATTTTGGCAACAATCCTGGTAATGACATATTCGAAAAAGGGATTACACTTTCTTGAAGTAGGTTACATAATTGCCTTTATCTATTTTGTCTCAAATCTAATCTTATATCGTCTCTCAGAAGGAATCTTTTTAAAATCCATCATTTCATTTTTTATATTCTTATTTGATATTATTGCAATTTCATTAGCCATCTACTTCACTCAAGGGGTAGAGACCGATTTTTACCTTGTATATTTTCTGGCAATATTTGTTGCCTCAGTTGGTCAGGATATTGGCGGTAGTTTGCCAATCGCAATTGTTGCGAGTGTAATTTATGCCTGGATGGTTTATCGTTCGAGCCCCGGGGTTTCACTCCTTGATTCGAAATTTCTCATTAGAATTCCATTTCTCTTTATTATTTCATTGGTCAGTAGTTATTGGTCTCAATACACAAAACAGGAGGTCAAGAAGAAGCAGGAGCTTGAACGGTTTAATATTGAACTGCAGAAAGAGGTTGAACGTGTCGCCGCTGAGGAAATTGAATTGCGGCGATACAGTGAGATGATAATTAACAGTGTCCCGAGTGGTGTTCTCGCCTCCCGAAATGATGGAATTATTACCACCCTTAACCCAGAAGCCGAAAGGGTATTCGGAGTAAAAAAAAGTGAGGCAGTTGGGTATAACATTAAAAATATTTCTGGATTAGAGGCACTCTGGGAGAAGATGGAATTTTCAATGAATTTAGGGACATCCATGGCAAGGGATGAGGTTTCAATAAAAAGGAATAATGAAACTATACCAATTGGTCTATCTATCTCGCCGATCGCTGGTTCAAAAGAAAGATTTTCTGGCTGTGTTGTAATTTTTAAGGATTTATCCGAAATAAGAAAGTTAGAAGAAAAATTGAAGCATGCAGAAAGACTTTCCTATCTCGGAAAAATGGCAAGCTGGATAGCACATGAAATCCGAAATCCATTAACCGCAATTGATGGCTTTGCCCAGCTCCTTGAAGTAACTGAGGATAAAGAAAAAACCAAATTGTTCAGTTCTGAAATTCATAAAGGAACGCAGAGAATCAATCACATTATTGATGATGTACTCACATTTGCCAGGGCGAGAAAAGTAGAATATGTTGATATTAATTTAAAGTCTTTAGTTGAGTCAATTGTCAAAGATGTGAAAATAAAAGTTTCAATAAGTGGTAAACCACCAATAATCAAAGGGGAGATAGAGTCACTAAGGAGGCTGTTCATCAACCTCATCAACAATAGTATCGAGGCAATGAATGAGGACGGTAAACTCCAAATCAATTTTTCTACCAATAAAGACTGGGTTGTTACCGAAATTGCTGATAACGGTCGAGGTATACCTAAAGAAGATCTGAAAAGCCTCTTCACACCCTTTTTTACAACAAAGCCGAGGGGAACCGGTCTAGGACTTTCAATTGTAAAAAAGATAGTTGACGAACATAATGGAATGATTGAATTATCAAGCGAAGAGGGAATGGGAACAACCTGTCGGGTTCACCTCCCCATAAGGAGGACAGAATAATGGAAACTAATGAAACCAATATCGAGAAAGATAATAATCATCTTCAGAAAGAACTGGCAAGATTGCGCCAGCAGATTAATAATTTAGAAAAGGCAGAAGCCGAATGTCACCGTGTGGAGGACCGCATAAGAACGATGTTGGACAATATAGTAATGGGCGTCTCCTTGATAACCCCAAAGATGGAAATCCTCTGGTTGAATAAGACCATGCAAGGTTGGTTCCCTAATATTGATGTCAAAAAGAGACCGCTTTGCTACCAGTCATTCTATTCACCACCAAAAGAGAAGGTATGCGAATACTGCCCGGTAGTAAGGACATTCAAAACCGGCGTGATTCACTCATCAGAGACACCGGTTTGTGTAAATGGCAGGATGTATAATGTTTACGCCGTTCCTGTAAAAGACGAGAATGGTGAAATAACCTATGTTGTTGAGACGGTGGAGGATATTACTGAACGCAAAAAGACTGAAGAATCCCTGCATGAATCTGAGGAGAAGTTTAAGAGCCTTTGTGAACAATCACCAAATATGATTTTTATAAATAAGGCAGGAAAAGTATTATATGCAAATGTGAAGTGTGAAGAGATTACGGGCTACAAACGGGATGAATTCTATGCATCTGATTTTGATTATCTATGCCTAATCGCACCAGAATACAAAGAATTGATAAAATCAAATTTTGAGAAACATATGAAAGGTGAGGAAATTGAGTCGTATGAATATGCCCTTATCACCAAAGATGGCCGAAGGATTGATGCGATAATCACTACAAAACTGATAAACTATGATGGAGGTAGAGCAATCCTTGGTATAGTAACCGATATTACGGAACACAAACAGGCTGAAAAAGCACTTCATCAAGAACGGGATTTAGTATCTCGTATTATGGAGACAAGCCCGGTAGGTATCACGGTAGTCAATCGAGAAGGTCAAATTACATTTGCCAACGCTCAAGCCGAGAAGGTATTGGGTTTAACCAAGGACAAAATTAAACAGCGCACATACAATGCACCTGAGTGGCGTATTACAGATTTTTATGGTAATCCATTTCCCGATGCAGAATTGCCTTTCCAGCGTGTAATGAATACTTGCAAACCAGTCTTTGATGTGCGCCATGCGATTGAATTGCCTGATGGAAGACAGGTGTTGCTATCGATCAATGGTGCACCTCTCTTTGACAAATCAGGGCAGATAATGGGAATGGTAGCTACGGCGGAGGATATTACGGAGCGCAAACGAATGGAAGAAGAACTGAAACAAAGTTTTAAAAGACTGCGGAAAACCTTTGAGGAGACGGCAAGTGCCTTATCGTTTACATTAGAAAAAAGAGACCCATTTACCGCAGGTCACCAACAAAGGGTTGCGCAACTTGCCTGCGCCATCGCCAAAGAAATAGGTCTTTCGGAAAAGCAGATCGAAGGGATCCATATAGCGGGGATACTTCACGATATTGGAAAGATATCGGTACCTGCTGAAATTCTAAGTAAACCCGGCAAGATAACCGACGGTGAATTTATAATTATAAAAACCCATCCTCAAATTGGTGACGATATATTAATGACGATTGAATTCCCTTGGCCCATTGGCAAGATTGTGCTCCAGCATCATGAAAGACTGGATGGCTCAGGTTATCCCCAGGGACTAAAGGCAAATGAAATTCTCCTCGAGGCAAGAATTTTGGGTGTGGCAGATGTTGTTGAGGCAATAACATCTTTCCGACCTTACCGAGTTGCCCAGGGTATAGACAAGGCATTGGAAGAGATTATAAAAAATAAAGGAATTCTTTACGACCTCAATGTCGTTGATGCCTGTGTAAGGCTTTTTACTGAGAAAGGATTTAAATTCGAGTAAAGGAGAATCTATAATTAATATATTTGCTTCGCTTTCTTTAATTGCTTCTATTATTTGCCTCTTTATGGCAAATTTTGTCTATTATCAAAATAGAAAGAGTGAATTGAATCAGGCATTCACCGGGATATCGGTATTTATGTCCTTTGTAGCATTCACTGAATTTATGTATCGCCAAACAAATAATTTTAACACTGCTTATTTCTGGATAAAGTTGGGCGCACTATGGTGGACATTACCTATAGCTTTTCTCCTTCTATTTATTTTATTATTCACTGAGAAGAGGGAATTTTTAAAAAATAAAGTAGTGATTTTTTTGATTTTTGCACCAGCGATATTCTTGGCAATCACCGATTTTACAACCAGTCAAATCACAACCGAACCGATAAGGGAATATTGGGGTTATACAATTGGTAAGCAAGAAAATTCTATTCTATTTTTGATGAGCAATGTCTGGGGATTAGCCATCCCACTATTGTCTTTAATTCTATGCTTGGAATATTATTTTAAAATAATTAATTTTAGAAAAAAACAACAGGCAAAATATATATCTATCGGCATCGCCATACCAATAATAGTTGGAGGTTTGACCGAAGTATTACTCCCTTTACTCAAGGTAAGGGTGCCAGAACTAACAACGACTTCATCGGCGGGATTAGCAATTTTCATTGGTTATGCAATATGGAAGTACAGACTTTTTACTTTAAACCCTTTCACGGTTGCCGATAATATCGTTTCAACGATGGACGAATCCTTAATTTTACTCAATCCTGTTGGTAATATTGTCACCATGAATAAAGCAACATTAAATTTGCTGGGTTACAAAGAAAATAAACTTGCTGGCCAAAGAGCTGACACCGTCTTCGGCGAGGATATCATCAAGGGTAGATTGATAGAAAAAATTATTGAGAAAGGCTCAATCACAAACCGTGAAATGATATGTTATAACAAAAATGGTGAATCAATACCAATTATTTTTTCAGGTACTGTTATAAAAGACACGGATGGCAATGTCGAAGGAATCGTTTGTGTTTCACGAAATATCGCGAGACGTAAACAATCTGAAGAGAAATTGAAACAGGCTTATTATAAGTTAGATTTACATGACCGACTCTTAGTACGTATCTTAGAAACTGCTAATTCTATACTAATCAATTTGGACCTTGATACACTACTTCAAGAAATTGTCAGGGCTGCACACGATTCCCTTGGCTTTGGAATTGTCATGCTAAGTTTAGTTGACGAAACGACCGGGAAAACACGCTTAACCGCCCATGCTGGCTTAGATGATAAGAGTGCACAACGCCTGGAAGATGCTACAGTTCGCATGTCATGGAAGGATTTTACTTCCCTGCTGCAAGAGCAATATAGAATAGGAAGTTGCTATTTCTTCCCTCACGGCGAGATTGATTGGCGACGGAATTATAATTATCATGGCACCGCATCAGAAAGGAACGAAACAACCATCAATAAATCTAAAAATGATTATTGGCATCCGGAGGATGCCCTTTTAGCTGTCATCAGGCTTCGCCAGCGCCAGATTGCCGGGGTATTATCAGTTGACCAGCCTGTTGATGGACGGCGACCAACTCAGGAAACGTTTCAAACCCTTGAGCTTTTTGCCAAATTAGTTGCAGTAGCCATCGAAAATTCTAATCAATACAACCAGTTGCAGAAGGAATTGGCCGAACGGAAGAAAACAGAAGAGGCATTGTGCGAGGTGCGCGACGAGTTAGAAAAACGAGTTCAGGAGCGGACCGGGGCACTGCAGGCGGATATTACCAAGCGTAAAAAGATGGAAAGAGAACTTAAATTGAGCCTCGAAAAGTTGCAAAAAATCTTGGAAGGGACAGTTAGGGTTCTGTCAGTAACAACTGAAATGAAGGATCCATATACCGCAGGACATCAACAGCGTGTATCGCAACTCGCCTTTGCTATCGCTCGGGAATTGGGTATTTCAGAAAAAGAGGTAGAGGGTATAAGAGTTGGTGGTATCCTTCATGACATTGGCAAGATACATGTGCCTTCGGAAATTCTCAGCAAGCCTGCACGGTTAACCGAAGGCGAATTTAATATCATCAAAGCCCACACCCAGGTAGGTTGTGATATATTGAAGAACACGGAATTCCCCTGGCCGGTCGCCTTGATAGCGCTTCAGCATCATGAAAGGATAAATGGTGCAGGTTATCCTTCTGGTTTGTTGGGTGATAAAATCCTTTTGGAAGCTAAAATCATCGGTGTTGCCGATGTTGTTGAGGCTATGGCATCACATAGGCCTTATCGACCTGCACTGGGTATAGAAAAGGCATTGGAAGAGATTACTAAAAATAAGGGCATTCTCTACGAACCCGATGTTGTGGATGCCTGTGTTGAAGTTCTTACCAAAAAGGGATTCAAATTTGAGGAATGGTGAAAGGAAAAATTATGAAGAAACGCATTCTTGTATGTGATGATGAGGCGTCAATAAGATTACTCTTATCGGAGGCATTGAAGGATAATTACGAAATCTTCGAGGCGGTAGATGGTCGAGAGGCGGTGAAGATGATAACCAAAGAACCATTCGATTTACTCATCACTGATATAAAAATGCCAGGAACACATGGTCTTGAGGCGATCGAGCGGATAAGGGAAAGAAACAAGACAATTCCGATAATAATATGTTCTGCGTATCGTTTAATGGAAGACGACATTATCGTAAAAACCTCAGATGTCGCGGCATTTATTACCAAGCCGATAGACATTAAGGCACTGAAGTCGAAGGTCCTTGAGCTCATTGGAGAATAGATGAAATCGCTCATCGGTGAACTTTTGATAAAAAGTGGTATAATTACCGAGCAACAACTTGAGGAGGCCTTAAAACAGCAGAAAGAAAAAAAGAAGAGGCTCGGCGAGATATTAATTGAATTGGGTTTTATAACTACAAAAGACCTCATATGGATGCTCAGTGAACAAGCAGATATACCATTCGTAGATGTGCGGCCTGAAATGCTCGATACCAAACATATAAATAAATTTCCAGAAAAATTATTATACAATTACTACATTTTACCCCTTTATGAAACTGAGAATAAGGTTTTTGTCGCCCTTGGTGACCCAACAAATTCCGAGGCTATTCAAAAAATTAAGGAATTCACAAATAAAGAGGTAGCGGTTTCGGGTGCTGACCCTAAAAAAATTGAGCAGTTATTAAATCAAATTTTCTTGGCACAAAAGATCGAAGAGGGCGTCGAAACGGAATACGAAGGTAAGATTGTTATGAAAATTTGCGACAATCAAGCAGTAATTGAATTTATTGACAGTTCAGGTAATGTTACAAGGAAAAGGTCCCAGGCGGAGATTATAATAAATATTGCGCCGGCAAAGGAAAAGAGAAAATGAGCGAGATGCAGAAATTATTAACCCATGCCGTATCATCCAAAGCGAGTGACCTACATATAAGTGCGGGTTCACCAATGATGATGAGAATTCATGGCTTGATGGTAAAGATCCATGAAAATACTGTTGGTAAAGAAACCACACAGAATATAATCTATCAAATACTCACCAAGGAACAGATTGAATTCTTTGAAAAACACCATGAACTTGACTTCGCACTATATTTACATGAGATTGGTAGATTCAGGGTGAATGTCTTCCATCAGCGCAATGGCCTTGGCGCTGCCTTTCGAGTTATCCCTGACAAAATTCCTACAATGGAACAGATTGGACTTCCCAAGGTTATCCAGGAATTAATCGAACTCGATTACGGTCTTATCCTGGTTACAGGCCCTACAGGTAGTGGTAAATCTACAACCCTTGCGTCAATGATTGACCATATCAATACTATCAAAGATGGACATATCATAACTATTGAAGACCCAATTGAATTCATTCATACCTCAAAAAAATGTATTGTCAATCAGCGCGAAGTTGGTAGTCATACCGGTTCATTTGCCAATGCCCTACGTAGTTCCTTAAGAGAAGACCCTGACTATATTCTTGTAGGTGAAATGCGCGATTTGGAAACGATTGCCCTCGCCCTCACTGCTGCTGAGACCGGTCATCTTGTCTTCGGCACACTCCATACATCCAGTGCGTCAAAAACTATTACAAGAATCATTGATGCCTTTCCTACAAATCAACAGGACCAGATTAGAGTTATGTTCTCGGAATCAATCCAGGGCGTTATCGCCCAGCGATTATATCCAAGAAGGGACGAACCAGGTCGGATTGCCGCATTCGAAATTATGATTGCAACACAAGCAGTGCGCAATCTGATAAGAGAAAATAAGGTATATCAGATTGAATCGATCATCCAAACCGGTCGTCAACTTGGTATGCAGGACTTGGAACAGGCAAAGAAGAAACTCGTTGCCGACGGCAAACTTTCACCCGAGTTTTTAAAAGAACGTTTGACCTTGTATTAACTGCCGAAATTGAGTCTCATAGTCGAGACCTAATAAATCGCATAAACCCTTGTAAATGCGTAATTTGACGCTTGACAAAGTTTGAATTATATATATAATTGTAATATGATAAAGGAAGGAGGTGAGAACATATGACCAAGGCCCAATTAATCAACAAACTTGCTGAGAAGGCAAAAATCACCAAGAAGGCCGCAGCTGTTGCCCTCGATACCTTTGTGGACTCAGTTACTTCTTCACTCAAGAAAGGTGAAAAAGTAACCCTGGTGGGATTTGGAACATTCTCAGTTGCCAAGAGAAAGGCAAGAACTGCAAAGAATCCACGAACTGGCGAACTCATTAAAGTGCCTGCAAAGAGAGCACCGAAATTCAAGGCTGGCCGCGAACTGAAGGCGGCAGTGAAATAAAACATTAAAATATTAAAAGGGGATGGCAATGCCATCCCCTTCGTTTCTTTTCAGATTATAGCTGTGACTGTTGTTTTTAGTTGCAACCCCAAGTATCTTGTTATCTTCCTAAATTCTTGTGTTATAAACGCTTGATTTCTGCACCAATTTAGATAAAATTTTCTATGACTATTAAACATTTAAAAAATTGTGCTCAATTTATTGCTGGTGATAATTCACAACTTCGTGAGATATTAAATCCCAAAAAAGAAAAACTAAAAATAAATTACAGTCTCGCCTGGGCAAAGGTGAAACCGGGTAAAAAAACCCTACCCCATAAATTGAAGTATAGCGAGGTCTATTTCATATTGTCGGGTAAAGGCATAATACATATTGATAATGAAAAAAAATTGGTTCAGAAAAACGATACAATATATATTCCTCCTCGGGCGATTCAATTCATAGAGAATATCAGTAAGAGTGCCCTCAAATTTCTTTGTGTTGTGGACCCGGCATGGGAACCCGAAGTCGAACAAATAATATAAAACGGCGGATAATCCAGTCCCTCATAAAACCTCATATGTGGCAGATATACTTTGCAACAAGCCCCATATAATTGTATATCCTCGTATCCATTGACATATTATTAATTTTAAGTAAAATATTTAATGGTATTGATCGTCGTCTCATTAGAAAAGATATTTATAACAGGATTCATCTTCAGTCAGATAATTTCATATGTCGAAAGCGGTAATGTGCTTATTACCAATATTCCACCAATAGAGAGAAGCAATGTAGTAAAGGAGAGTTCTCCTAATATTTATGATAATACAATCAGATATTATTGTCAATTATACGGTGTGGACCCCGAGCTGGTCAAATTGATCATCGAGAAGGAATCACATTTCAATCCTCATGCAGTTTCAAAAAGCGGTGCAATTGGTCTTATGCAATTGATGCCTGAAACTGCCAAATTGTTTGGCATAAACGATTTGTATAACCCAGTGGAAAATATCAAGGGTGGAATCAAATACCTGCGTGACCTTTTCGAAATGTTTGGTAGTGACTTAGAACTCGTCCTCGCTGCATACCATGCTGGTCCCAGTGTTGTGAAAAGATTAAACCGTGTTCCGACATTCCCTGAAACAATGGATTATGTTGACTATATTATCTCAAGATACAGCGGTGCCCAGCGAAATAAAATCTATTTTTCATTGACTGACGATGGAACGCCCTTCTTTACGAATTTACCTAAACATTAGAACCTCGTTAATGGGACAGAACTTATTGTCAACTTTTTTGGCTATAATACCTATTGAAAGAATTGTATAAAGAAACAATCGTTTCTTTCGTAAACGACCTTGAAGCTTATAAAAATTATCCGTTAACCTGCCAAAATATTTAGGGAACATCGGTAATTTAATGCCAAATTTATTTAGAACTTCGCGCGCAATCTTATACATTATACCTGGCCTTGACCAATCCCCATAATAATGAATTGGCTCAAAATTATGCATCTTTAATAAACGTGTTAACGAACTAATGGTAAACTGCCGTTCCCAACCAGCAAACCATAAATGAAAAAAAATCAAAATTCGTTTCAAGATTGTGTAAAAATGGTAGGTCTGAGGAACATCAACGACCAACAACCCGCCTTTTTTTAATATTCGGTAATTCTCACGCAACAATTCAAACGGTGATGGGAAATGCTCTAAAAGTCCTTGATGAAAAACAACATCAAATGAATTATCCATAAAAGGGCAATGTAAGGCATCGGCAAGTATCAACTTCGCTTCATCTTTTTTTATATACTGACGCATGAGGCGTAGGCTTTCTTTAGAATAATCGAGAAGATATACATCTCCCCTACCCCGGCCCATTTTTATACCATCGCGACCTGTGCCCGCGCCTACCTCTAAGATTTTCTTACTCGGTATATCAATAAATAGACATAGTTCGCCAATTATGTCAGTTACCGGTGGATAAATACTGTTCGGGGCTTTCCCCGACCAGAATTTATCCCAAATTTTAGAGGTACTGTCCTTCTTAGCGGGTACTGCCAATCTTTTCTGGAAGTGGGTCGATTACAAGCTGGATTGTTGTCCTTCTTATTTTTGAGTAATTGTTATAACTGGAAAACTCATAATCTCCCGGGTCTTTTACTAAATCCCTTGTCACTGGTAGCGAATGTATATGATTAAGACGCTCCTGTAATTCCTCATGAGTTCTAACGAGCTCAGCATCAAAACTTTGACTCCAGACCGTCCCCTCTCGCTTTTTATATTCGTTATATTTACGGGCAAAATTCCCCTTGATTAATTTCATTATCTTCGATACGGTAAACATGCGTCCTGGTTGAATGATTAGATAGAATGACTCAGGTAAAATTAAATAGCCATAAATTTTGTAGTTGAGCATATAACGATGATAGCCTATGGAAAGTAACAAGAATCTTGCCCAGTGTGGGTCGGTAAGGATCTCAATACACTCTTTTGTTGAGGTCCAAATATAATATATTGCTCCTGGTTTTATTATTCTTTTTCCCATTTTTTACTCCTTATTTCATTATTTGTTCCATCATTTCTTCATTAAGATTTTTTACAATCAAAGTTATTAAATTTAAAAGACTTTCGTAGTCCTCAAGCGAAATAATACTGGAACCGGTATGCACATAACGGCACGGAATGCCTAATGCTAAACTGGGCACCCCGATATTTGTTAGATGAATTGCCCCGGTATCATAACCACCCTTAATTGCAGTGAAATGGTATGGTATGTTATTTAAGTCAGCAAGTTCACATACAAAATCTTTTAATTTCGCATGGGGGATCATCGTGTGGTCATAAATTAGTATACCAACCCCAGCCCCAAGTTTTTCAACCGCCCCATTTGTGTTTCCTGGTGTATCACGACATATACTGACATCTAAGGCAAAACCAAAATCCGGGGCAACACCAAATGCTGCAGTCTTCGCACCCCTCAAGCCCACTTCCTCCTGGACTGTACCAACAAGATAGACAGTATTCGGATGTTCAGCAGCAACTAAGTTATTCAATAAATCAACCAAAAGGGCACAACCAACTCGGTCGTCCCATGCCTTAGAAAGACATAAATCACTATTACTCAGAATTTCAAATTTAGCATCAGGAACAATGGGGTCACCAGGTCTAATATTCAATTTTTCACTTGGACTAAAGGTTTTTGTGGCACCAACATCAATATACATTTGTTCTATTTTAGGAAACTTTTTACGCTCTTCAGGTGAGAGTTCGTGAATTGGCTTTAAGCCAATTACACCAGGAATAATCTCGCCCTTCTTTGTCTTGATTCTGACCTTCATCCCTGGAAGACCACCGTGCCACCATCCACCAACAGGCAGAAACTTGATGAACCCTTCTTTTGTTATTTCAGTCACTATAAAGCCAATTTCGTCCATATGTGCAGCAAACATAATCTTCGGTCTTTGTGATGTCCCAGCCTTTCTTGCAATAATACTGCCAATGCGGTCTCTCATTAGTTCAGCGTGATTATCAAAATATTTCCTCAAGATTTCAACAACCCTATCTTCATATCCCGATGTTCCAAATGCCTCTGATAATTCTCTCAAAAGTTCAATGCGATCCATTCAGCCTCCCTTTAACTTCTAAACATCCAAATTTTCAACAAATTGTGCATTCTCTTCAATAAACTTCCGCCGCGGTTCTACCTCATCACCCATGAGAATAGAAAAAAGCCTGTCCGCTTCGGCTGCATCTTCCATTGTTACCCTTTTTAGAATTCGTTTTTCTGGATCCATGGTTGTTAGCCACAGCTGTTGGGGATTCATCTCGCCAAGACCTTTATACCGTTGAATATCGTATTTCTCACGTGGATTTTCTTTCAAGAATTTCTGTAGTTCTTCATCTGAATAGAGATACTCTTCTCTTTTATCATGTTTTATGCGATACAATGGCGGCTGTGCAATATAAACAACGCCTGCCTCAATCAAATCCCTCATGAATCTAAATAAGAAGGTCAGCAATAGGGTTCTGATATGTGCCCCATCAACGTCGGCATCAGTCATAATCACTATTTTTTTATAGCGGAGTTTTGAAATATCGAACTCGTCCTCACCAATACCGCAACCAATTGCCGAAATTAATGTTCTAATCTCTTCATTACTAAGAATCTTATTTAAGCTACTCTTTTCAACATTCAAAACCTTACCCCTAAGAGGTAGTATTGCCTGAAATGCCCGGTCTCTCCCCTGCTTTGCGCTGCCACCTGCTGAATCACCCTCAACAACAAATATTTCGCATTCATCGGGATTCTCTGATGAACAATCAGCAAGTTTACCAGGTAGTGATTCACTATCGATTAATGATTTACGACGTGTCAATTCGCGTGCCTTCCTCGCCGCCTCACGCGACCTCGCCGCAGTTAAGACCTTATCAATAATGACATTCGCAATACGGGGGGTCTCCTCCAAAAATGCTGACATATTTTCATTAACCAGGGATTCAACTGCGCCTTTCGCCTCAGGATTACCAAGTTTTGTTTTTGTCTGTCCTTCGAATTGTGGTTCTTTTATCTTTACTGAAACAACCGCAGTTAATCCTTCACGGGTATCCTCACCGGTGAAGGTAAGGTTATCTTTCAATTGGTTGTGGCGCCGTGCATAATCATTTAATGCACGGGTAAGTGCTGATTTAAATCCAATTAAATGCGTGCCGCCTTCATGGGTATTTATTGTGTTTGCATAGGTAAAAATATTTTCTAAATAAGAATCGTTATATTCCATCGCTACCTCAACCTCAATGCCATTTTGTACCTGATGAAAGTATATTGGTTTATGTAATCTATTCCTGCCTGAATCGAGATATTTTACCAAATCTACAACACCGCCCTGAGAGTAAAATCTCTCTTTGACATTAGTTCTTAAATCTTCATAATCAATTTTTAAACCTTTATTCAAAAATGCAAGTTCTCTAAGTCGTTGACAAATAATCTCCTTGTTAAACTCAATCTTCTTAAAAATTTCGTTATCGGGTTTAAATATTGTTTTTGTTCCATTCTTTTTAGTCTTACCAATTACATTCACCTTCTCTTCAGATTCACCTCGATGATAACGCTGGAAGTATATTTTGCCATCGCGGTAAACCTCAACTTCCAAAAATTCACATAAGGCATTAACCGCAGAAACACCAACACCATGTAACCCACCGCTGATTCGATAAACCTTATCATCAAATTTACCCCCAGCGTGGAGTGTCGTCATTACGACTTCAAGGGCTGATTTCTTCTGTGTGGGATGTATGTCTGTCGGAATACCCCGACCATTATCTTCAACAATGGCAGTTTCTTTATCAATCGTTACCTTTATATAATCACAGAATCCAGCCAATGCCTCATCAATACTATTATCCACAACCTCAAATATTAAATGGTGTAAACCCCTAATGCCAACATCACCGATATACATCGCCGGTCTTCTACGAACTGCCTCAAGGCCTTTCAGGACCGTGATCTTTGAGGCATCGTATTGTTTTATCTTATTTTTAATATCGGCCTCTTCTTTATTGTTCATTCACTCTCCTTTTTTGATGGTAATTCTTGAATGCTAAATTTTATATCTTTTATATGAACGCCATATTTTTTTATTTTATTAACAATCTTATCTTTCATAAGAAACAGTTGTCCTTGCCAGACCGGATTGTCTACCGCAACAAAAAGATTTTCAGTATCTACACCGATCGCCTTTGCATGCTGGGCAATCTTTTCACCAACTATTTCAGGCCATTTCGCTATGATTTCTAAATTTTTCAATCGTTCATCCAGACCAAAAGAGCGGAGAACCTTAGGCATTATCTTATCTATTCGTTTAGGAAACTTCAACAATTCCTCGTCTAACAATAAATGTCTTACACGAGTCTCGATTCGGAGAATCTGGCATCTGCGTACTAGCATAAAATATCTGCCCTTTCAATAAATTAAAAAATGCCTGCCTTCTATTATGGTCAAGTTCTATAGCAACTTCATCAATGAGTAAAATTGGCCACCTTTCTGTTTTATTATACAAAATTTCAGCCTCAGCAAGCTTGAAGGCAATCGCTATTACATGTTGTTCCCCTTCTGAAGCACAGTCCTTTACAGGATGACCATCTATTATAAGTCGTAAATCATCGCGATGCGGTCCGACGATTGTCTCACCCCATCTGATTTCGTTCTCTCTCACTTTTTTTAGTATAACATTATCGAGTCTCATATTTGGACACGTACTATGATATTCTATGTTCAGTTTTTTAACGCCTAAGACATCACAGATGCGGATAGTACTTTCATTAATTGTCAAAAGATTTTTTTGGCGTTCCTTATAGATTTCGTTACCATAATTGATCAGCTGTTCATCGTAGACCTCAAGTAGATTGTTACTGCCACCATCTTTTAGCATCTGAATGACCCTATTCCTTTGCCTTAGAATACTGCGATATTCGATTAAATCTGCCAAGTAGGATGGCGTAGATTTCGCAATAGCCCAATCTAAAAAAGCCCTCCTCTTTGCAGGAGCACCCCGAACAATCCAGATATCATCAATGGTTAAAATTGTAACAAGGAGCCAGCCAATAAATTCACTTAACTTATGGACAATATTTCCCTGAAGCATAAGCCTCTTTTCGCCATTATAAAAAACACTCGCCTCCTTGCTTTCTGTCATTGCATCTATTCGTAAAAATTGATCATCAAAACGAATTAGTTTTGAATCCTCTTTTGTCCTAAATGACGAAGCCAATGCTACATAGAATATTGCCTCAAGGAGATTGGTCTTTCCTGCCCCGTTTTCGCCAATAATAAAATTACAGCTTTCAGAAAATTCAAGTTGTGCATTAGCTAAATTACGAAAGCCCTGATATTCTATTTTATTCAATGTCATTACTTAAATTATATACATTTTTTGTTATAAGTCAAGACCTCCCCAATTATCAAAATTTCATTTTTAAAGGCTTAAGTCTTAAAACGTCTCCTCACCGCAATTTTTCAATCTTGATTAATTCTATTAGCATCCCCCACATATGGTAACTGGCCATATCACTCCGAATCTTTGCCTTAAAACGGATGCGCAAACCATCCTTTTGAAATTCTTTAGGCAGATTTATTGGGTCATAATTTTTATTATCGTCACCACTTATACCATAAAACCCACCTTCCATAGATAGATATTTGATTGTGCCTGTGCCCTCTGCAATTTCATAACTCGTACCCCCTTTAGCACATTCAATGGTTACAGTAAAAATCACTAAAAAGCTAATAGCAACTTCGATCAATTTCCACATTGTGTCTCCTTATCGATCAATTATAAACAAACTCTCTTAATTTTCAAGAGGCAACGCAAGCAAATCAAGGAAACATTGCTGGTCTTCAGCATAAAAGTCATCAGTCAAAGAATAGGCATTTGCGCGACATCCAATGCATCCAGGAATAACACAGTCATGACATCTTCCTTTGAGATTTTTATCAAAACTCTCTCTCAATATTTTCAATCTGAGAAGAATTTCATTGAAGTCATCTTTCAGTATATTACCAATCTTTGTCGGTAACCTTCGGCATGGATAAATATCGCCATTGGGCATGAGTGCCATCGACTCATCACCAAGATTACACAATGCACCTTTTACTTCCTTTTCATTTTTCAATTCAATCCAGAAGGCTTTGTAAGGAAGAAGATCGTGTGGTGAGACATCCAACCCATAATAACTAATAACCCATTTGATGACATCTAACCATTCGTTTCTTTTTAAATAGCAGTCCTTTAGAGCCTGTCCTTGGCCAAGGGGTACAAACCTTTCGATAATTACTGCCGCCGCTTCTGAACTTTTCGAAAATTGTAACATTTGCACAAGGTCGTGATAATTGTAACTCCCCAAGGTGAACATTAAAATTATATCCATTGATGACTTTTTTAACAGTTCGATATTTTGCAATACCTTCTTAAATGTGGCTTTGCCTCGCAGAGAGTCATTTATCTCTGGATGAGAACCTTCCAACGAAATCTTCAGGGCCTTCAATTTACTCAATTTTTTAAGTTTATTAATTCTGTTCTTGTCTAATGGTATGGCATTAGTTATGATGTATAACTCTTTTATATTGTTAAAAAGTGAAATGTATTCAAGGATTTCAAAAATATCTTCTCGTAAAACGGGTTCGCCGCCCGTTATATTTATGGAAAGTTTTCTATCCTTTAGGGCATCGGCAATTTTCTTGATAATCAATTTAGTAGTCTCCGTGTCTAAGTCTTCTTTTTTTGTAAATTCATTTTGATAGCAATGTTTGCATCTCAGATTGCAGTAATTCGTGATATGCCATTGAAAACCAAACGGCTTCATCTGGACATCAAATCCAGGTTGAACAACTGAATGTCTGCGCCTATCATTTGCTAAACCCATAACAATTTTATCCACGCCAATTGCTAAGTCAAGCATCATCTATTAAAAGGCATCCCTTCTATTGACAAAATAATAATTTTTTATATAATAACAATAGGAGGTAAAATGAAGGCGAAGATTTTACTTTTTGTTTTCGCTGTCTTTGGTTTGAGCTTCGGTGCAAGGGATCTAGTCAAGATCGGTATCCATTCTCGTAGCGATGCTGTAGTATTAGACCAAATGGGCGTAATAATTAACAGTGTTGAAGAAAATGAAATAATAGCAGAATTAACACCAGAGCAAAAGACACAACTTCAAAAGATGGGTTATCAGATTGAAGTCTTAATTGAATCTATTGATAAAATATACCAAGAAAATTTCGAAAGAGGCAGATATTTGACCTACAATGAATACATTGATACTATGAGGATAATTGCACAAAACAATCCTAATATCTGTAAGCTTGATACCCTTTCGACGACCGCGACCGGATATTTAGTGTTAGGTATGAAGATAAGTGACAGCGCCTGGGTCAATGAACCTGAACCACGAGTCTTCTTTGAAGGAGACATCCACGGGGATGAAAAGTGCGGTTGGGCAGTCTGTTTTGAAATGATAAAATATCTGGTGAGGAACTACGGGCTTGATCCCCTTGTAACAAGATTAGTTAATACCAGAGAAATTTGGCTTTCACCAACGATCAATCCGTATGGCTATGTAAATAATTATCGTTACAATAGTAATTCTGTAGACTTGAACCGTAACTGGGGATATATGTGGCGTAATACCAGCGGCTCCTCGGCATTCAGCGAAAAAGAGACCCAGGCTATGAAAAAGGCATTTGACCGAGATGCATTCACCATCTGGATGTCTTATCATGGCGGTGTGGTGGTAACCCTCTATCAATGGGGATATACTACAGATGTCCCCCTTGATACTGGTGAGCTTAAAACTGTTTGTGCCTCTTACGCTGTTGCAACAAATAACAATTATGGTTCTATAATGAATAAAATGTATTATGCACCCGGGAATTCGTGCGACCATCTATATGGTGCCGAAGGTGTCTTAGCAATCGCCGCTGAAATACACACCACAAAAACGCCCCCTGCGAGTCAGATCGATTCACTCTTTAATGCACATCGTTCTCCAATGTTAAATCTTATGCGTTATTCAAAATGGGGCATGGAAGGTGTAGTAACCGATTCAGCAACAGGTCAACCGATTACCAAGGCAATGATTGAGCCAATTACACCAGCACGCTGGGTAAGTTATACAGATTCGCCAAACGGCGACTATCACCGTTACCTTAAATCTGGAACTTATACAATAAAATATAGTGCCAACGGCTACAACAGCAAAACAATCGCCAATATTGTAGTGCCAGCTGACTCATCGGTAGTTATCAACATTCGGCTTTCACCCAATACAACCCAGAATAAATTTGCCTACAAGTTTGGTGTATGTAATGTAACTGACCCAAGTCAGGCTTACGCAAATCATTCGCTCTCGTTTTGGGCTTTAGGCTTGCGAGACAACCGCCAGCTATCAATTGGTGTTCGTGGCTGGGTAGATTTAGATATGGGTATACCGATTGTCAATAATTCAGGCAATGATTTCATCGTGGTCGAGAACGATGCCGATGTAGAAAGATGTACTGTCTTTGTGGCAAATAACTGGAATGGGCCATGGACAAGATGTGGCGTGGCTAATGGAACTACGGAATTTGACCTGCAGAGTGTGGGTTTAAGCCAAGCACGATATGTTCGATTGAAAGATGATGGTGATGGCACTGCCAGTTCACCCACTGCTGGCTTTGATGTTGATGCGGTTGAATCTTATACTATTATAGGCATTGATGAAAAAACTACCCAACAAGTCTCAGGGGTTCTTCCAACCAGATTTATTATCTCGCCTAATCCATCTAATGGGTCTGTAACCTTCAGGATTGAAAACGCAAATGGCCCAGAATTAAATATTAAGATATTCGATATATCTGGACGATTGGTTAAGGAGTTCATATTACCTGCTACAAATTCCCCTGGCCTTGCTTCGCAAGGCGGGATGGGCTTACTACCTACTGTCTTTCTCTGGGATAGAAAGGATAGCGATGGTTTACCTCTCGCAGCTGGCGTCTATTTTGTTCAATTAGAAACAGGCGGAAATAAAATAACAGAAAAATTATTGCTTTTGAGATAGAAATCAACTATTAAATTTATCTGGCCCTTTCATTCGATTATTCTACAATAATAGAATAATAAATTCTTTAGACTCGATTACCACAGTATTCTTCAATTCATTAGTAATGTCAACCTATAAATGAAAGTAAAAGGTGGTTCTTAATGCTTGACTTATCGAGATTTTCGATTATTATAGGCTATGAATAAAGAAAGAAAATTTTTTTCAAAAAAGCGAATAGGTATTTTATATGGTGGTTGGTCATCAGAAAGGGAAATCTCATTAGGTTCGGGAAGATGCGTTATGGAATCCCTCAAAAGGCAAGGATTCACCGTCAAAATGATTGATGTAGATAAAAACTTCATTAGAAAACTGAAAAATATAGATGTTCTATTCATAGCCCTCCATGGCAGGCCTGGCGAAGATGGCACAATCCAGGGAATACTCGATTTTTTAGGTATTCCTTACACCGGCTCAGGTGTAATCGGGTCGGCTATTGCTATGGATAAAATAATATCTAAGAATATATTTATTGGTGCAAATATCCCAACACCAGAATTTTATTATGAAAAAGAGATAGATATTGATAAAGTCGTAGAAAAAGTTGGTCTTCCCCTAGTTATCAAACCGCGTGCCGAAGGTTCAAGTGTTGGGGTCATTATCGTTGAAACAAAGGATGAGTTAATAAAGAATGTGAAAAAAATTTCTAAAAAATTCTCAGACCTCTTCTTCGAAAAATATATTCCAGGAATGATTGCAACCTGCGGCATTCTTAACGAAGTGCCTCTCCCCGTTCTCGAAATGGTGCCCAAAAGGAGAAAGTTCTATGACTACAAATCGAAATATACAAAAGGAATGACAGAATATATCATACCGGCACGAATCCCTGAAGAACAGTATAAAAAAACCCAGGGTTTCGCACTTGCCGCCCACAAGGTAATTGGTGCATACGGATTTTCGAGGATAGATTTTACGTTAGATAATAACTATAACCCTTATGTTCTTGAGGTAAATACGATACCTGGACTTTTGAGTGAATCGAACTTACCCCTTGAGGCAAGGGCAATCGGCCTCACATACGACGAACTGATATTTGAAATCCTCAAGACTGCATTGATAAGGTGCGAAAAAAAGTAACTCTTTGCAGAAAAATAAGCATATTGTAGTTGCCCAATATATTGGGCTTTTTTTAAAATTATCCCCATAGTAGTTAAAATTTATTCCTGTGTGCAAATGTTTAAATATGTGCGATGAATTGCATCGGTACATTCTCGTAGTTCGTTCATCGTTTTTAGTTATATTTTAGACATAAAACTATGCCGCAAGACGATACAAGCAGCCACAACTTTAAACAATCAACGAATAACAGAAGTCAATTCATTGCTATACGCAAATATACTGAATATTCCACCAGTGTGGATAAAAATCACTTTTTTATATTTTCGCACTTTTAGGTCCTCAAGCATTCCATAGAATGCCTTGCCTGTGTAAACTGGTTCAAGGACGATTCCCTTTTTTGCTAAATCTTTTATTGTTTTGATCTCTTCAGGATATGGGATGCCATAACCTTCACCAACGAATCCATCAATAAGCGTAATTTCATGATTTTCGATTTTAGATTTTAGATTGAATTTTTTAATTGCATTATTGCAGATTTTTAAAATTCTGTTTTTGAAGTAATCAACCGTATCACAAATGATTACACCATTAAGGTCAATTTTTAGATTCAATAATTTCTTTCCTAATAGTAATCCTGCGTATGTCCCGCCTGAACCGACCGCGCAATAAATTGCTTCTATTTTATTTTTCTTTATAAATCCAGCCATTTCTTTCATACAATCAATGTAACCCAGCGCGCCTATTTCATTTGAACCACCTTCAGGAATTATATATGGCTTCCTACCTCTCAGATTTTTGGCATAATCCGCCATTACTTCCATTCGATTTTGATATTCCTCAGGTGTAATGTATTTAATTTTTGCACCGAGGAGATCATCGAGTAATAGATTACCAGTATACTCTTCATCGCCTTTCTTGCGCAACAACAAATGACAATCAAAACCAAAAATCTGCGCAAATACAGCAGCTGTGCGACAATGATTAGATTGTACAGGACCACAAGTAATTATTGTGTCACACTTTTTATTCTTTGCATCCGCAATTAGATATTCAAGTTTCCGTGCCTTATTCCCTGAAACAAGCAAGCCATTCAAATCATCCCGTTTGATAAAAACTTTAGTTTTAATACTCAACCCCTTAAGCTTCTCAATCGGGGTTTTGTTTGTAATTTTAAAAGGCTTTAATTTCATAGCAAATAATAGTCAGTTTTTCAAAAATTTCAAGCACCATCCACCATCTATCGCGTAATATATTCAATAATTGCACAATTGAACAATTATTCAATTGTGCAATTGACAAATCACATTTCTTGGATATAATAAAGAATGCGCAGAAAGATGCCAGAGACGGAATACAGAGCCTCAAGGATATGCAGGGTACTGGGTAACCCAACTGCCTATCAGATAATTAAAATGCTCTTCGGAACGAGGAAAAAACCGAGCGAGATTGCTGATGAACTGGGGATTTCTCTGACTTTAGCCTCTGCAACCTTAAGGGTTTTAAGAAATATTGACCTTGTGAGATATGAAACCAAAGGAAAAGAAAAAATCTATTGGCTAAAAGATTCCACCATTTTGGAAATATGCGATAGGCTTGAGAAATTTATTGCCCAGATGAGAGAAAAGAGATGGTGAATAGCATCGCACAGGTCAAGCCCGCGGTTAGTGTATTTAGTGATACCTTTTACATATTCTGATTTTCATTTAGGGCAGAACATGAATTATCCTTTAAGGATTATAAATAACGCTTGAAGGCTTTACTATTTTTTAATTACCACAAAAGTATAAAGGTTATATCTTCTCATAGTTTAATTATAATCTTTTTTATTTAATTGCAATGGGTGAAGCACTTATCATTTCATTGTTCTAAAATTCTAGAATAATAGAATAAAAATACACAAAGGGGATTTATAATAATATCTGTGTAATCTATTTTCATTTGCGTAATCAAAGGTATTAGAATTATTCAAATTCCGATACCTTAAAATTGTGGCGCGATAAATCAGCATTACCGGCGTGCAAGCTCCTGTTTCCTATAACAAACTAATTAAGAGGTCGTTTTATTTTTTCTTATCACTGACAAAAAACGTATTTTGTGTTTTAACCAACTCTTTATATTCTATCGTTTTCTTTGTGGGATGAGTGTGCATTATAATTCCCTGCTTTTCTAATTCTAAAGGCTCGGAAGGAATAATGAAGGCATTTTTAATCTTTTCCCAATCTTTATCTCTTACAGTGATAACCTTTCCCAGAAAAATACTAACATGACAACCGCTAATAAGAATCGGTTCAACCTCTTCTATTTTTTTGTTTGTTATTTCCACATATTTAGGGTCAATATCTATCCCAATGTATTTTCTACCTAATTTTTTCGCCGCAACAGCCGTCGTGCCAGTACCTATAAACGGGTCAAGCACAATGTCTCCTTCATCGGTGCTCATAAGCAACAATCTTTCCAGTAAATGAACTGGTAATTGACAGGGATGTTCATCCCTTCTAACCTTATGCCTGATTCGGTGAATATCTGTCCAAACATCTGAAATGAGTGGTCCGAATTTGTGCATTTGAGCCTTCTTCCCACCATAATCCTGCAAAATATATTTACATACCCGACACCTTTTATGTAACATTCTTATATCATAAAATTTATAATTCTCAGATTTTACATAGTATAAAATACCATAGTGATTGGGCAAGAGAGTTTTACCGAGAGGAGAGCCCATCGCATCCCAGGCAATCCAGTGACGAAAAATAGCAATTTCATTAAGATAAGAACCAAAATGTATTAACCATTTTGGAATATTATGAACAAAAATCGAACCTGTTGGCTTTGTGATTCGAACCATCTCGTTAAGCCATTTTTTACACCACCCAAGATAATCCTCAACCTCATGTTTATCATAATAGCTATTGTATTTCTTTTTAAGATTAAAAGGTGGGTCGGCAAATGTAACATCAACACTGTTATCTGGGATTTTTCTCATAACCTCTAAACAATCGCCTTGAATAATCTTGTTCAAAAGAGTTTCAAAATAATGCTTATGTTCCGACAAATAATACCTCTTCTGAATGGTTATTACTCAGGACATACTTGTAACCCATTTTGTTAATTCTAACTTCTGATTTATACTTTTTCAGCAAGTTTTCTAATTCACTAATTGATGGAATGCCGTCAGAACGATAGGAAACTACTAGAATGCTATTCCTGAATTTTTTGAAAAGTTTATCAAAAGTGCCATAAATTTCATTTTTATTTATCCAAGGGTTCGATTGACTTTTTAATCTCTTATGCTTCGACCGGTAATCAATCATCCTTTCCCATTCAGAATAATGGGTCAGTCCCTCTAAGAAATGATAAAATCCAAGATAATCAACCGCAACCCCGCGCCTTGAAATGTAGGGGGTATCAATATAGACTAAATCAAAACTTTCTGTAATATCAAAGACATCCAAATTTAGGGCTTTATTTTGCTCATCATTTGAAAAAATTGCCTGATTCGCCTCACAAATAAAATTTATAAAATGCTCTTCAAATGGTGTATCCCAGGTCGTTTTGTTGCCAAAGTTTCTTGGCACATCAGAAAATCTTAAATAAAGATTTTTACGATGAAAGAGGTTAAATGGTCTTTTTATAATGCAGGACTGAAAAAGGGCAAAGTAGGCAATTGCCCTTTTATAAAGATTGTCTAAATGTTCTATATTAGTAACCATTATATCAATCCATTGGTTTTCGTCATCGGTAAAATATATGTCTTTGAATGTCTGTTGCACAAAATCAGGATACTCAATATTTCTGTGCCTGGTATTCAAAAAATCTATATCATGATTATCTAATATAACAGAATCATTTTCAATTAAAGCAACACCGATATACCAGTTGAATTTTAGTAAATCATTATAAGTAACCTGTTTGCTTTTTTGCTTAAGCATATAGCCTACTGCCCCTGTGCCACCAAAAGCGTCAAGAACACTTTTAAACTCAAGGTCTTTCACATTTTCCCAAATCCAGGTTGCTATTTTGTTTTTACTCCCTTGAAAGCGAGTTGTAGGGAATACCGGCGGTTTTGAAATTAAGTTGATTTGTTGAACTAACAAGTCAGACATTGTGTTAATAAAAAATCTGGAAAATTAAGTGAACTCTCTGATAAATTCCTTTAGCAAAAGAACACTTAAACAATTTTCATCGTCTCGCAGTTCTCCGAGTATTGCCTTCATTTTTCCACCCAACCAAGGTACACCGTCTATTACAGCAATTCTTGTTACATGCTTTGGACATTTTGCTTCCTTTATCAGGCGAATTGCTTCAAAGAATTGACCTGTTTGTCCTCCTCCAGTATCGGTAATAAATTTAGCGGTTCCAATTAAATATTTATTCTTTATTTTGGATACAAAATCTAATCCTTTGCTCAATTCTCCTAATCTACATTGTAAATTTTCTTCTACGTATATCTTTAAACTTCTATCTCCGCCACTTAAAAATGATAACCCCTCATATTCTTTAAATTCTTCCATTTCTAAAAACTCAAAATTATTCTTTAACCAAACCTTAAACATAGGACCTATTCTTCTACTTGCTCTTTTAGGCGCCTCCAATCTTTCTTTTAGCTCGTCATAATCCAATTTTAGTAATATTGCACATATTTTCTTTAATGTTTCCGGATTTCCTTCCATTGCTTCTTTATGATAAGATAAAAAACTGATATACGGATTATCAATCGGAAATTTAAACCCGAGTTCTTTTAATCGTATCAGTTCTTTAATCAATACCTTGCAATTTCTTTGTTTAAAAAGTTTTTTTAAGTTAGGTGATGCTTTTTCAACTATCAATCCTCTACTAATTTCCTCTGGCGGATATACATCCAATAATTTGTCTAAATAGAAATCGCCATATGCTAATTCAGTGCTCTTTTTAACCCATTTATTCATAAATTATTTAAAAATTTCTAATTGACTGCTAATCTTTTGCTTTATAGAAAACAACATATTTTTAATGCCCACAATATTTTTCTGTTCGATCAAAATTCTTAATATCTCTTTGTCTTTTCTTGTCAAAAGATGAACTGGTAGTGTTTCAAGCAATTTTTTCGTTTGCGATAGTCCGAGATATTTTCTAATATAATTAGATGTAGAGTACTTAAAAGTTGTTAAAAACTCGCTGTCAGTGATATTTCTAAAGCATTCAAGCATGAGATTAAAATAATTTTTAACAAGGTCAACATCACTGGCGCCTAATTCCGGCGAGAAAAAAATTTGAATTGGATGTGTTCGATATTGATTTTTAGTCACCACAATACCATCAATATTAAATGTTTTTCTCAAATCATAGATTCCGGCTCTTCCTGACCAACTGCCGGTGTCTATTGTTCTAATAAACAATGGATTATTTTTTAATTTCCGGGATAATTTCTGATTTATCATATGAGTATCAAATTTAAAATAACCATTTGAATAGCTGTTCGCATCCAGAAGTTTCGCGGAAATGTTTCCAGCATTCTTTTTTACCTCTTCCAAGGTAAGATAAAACGTGATTCTCAATTGATTTTTTGCTTTATATGTCTCAACAAATTCGTCAAATTCACCGCCTGCCCTATAATAGTTATTAGGAACAAGTTTATAAGTTTTTAATTGTTTTTTGGTATTCATCTTTAAAGCCTTAAAAATTATTGGCTCATGACACGATGTTTTCTTTTTGTTGAAAAAATATATACATACATTGGTTCCAGTATACTCAAAAATCTTTTTCTCAAAAATTATCGCCTTTTCTATTGTATAAAATTGTAAAAAATCAGTTCTGATTTTATTAGAGATGGAAAAACCGAACAAAAAATTTGTGGGAATTATGTATATCAGTCTTTTTACATTGTTTCGCAAATCATTTATCAACGCAATCTGGTATAAATCCTGATAACCTTCATTAATACCACTAAAATACCGCAAATTTCTTTCAGAATTTTTTGCTATATAACCAAGGTATAAATAGGGTGGATTAGTGATATGGAAAACTGGAAATTTACATTTTTTTAACTCAGCAGGATAGTCTTTCAAGGTATCTTTTAGTATTATATTTTCTGTGGCGATATTAGACGGAATGCCGTATTTTTTAGCATTTGCGATTGATTTTATAATCATTTCTTTTTGAATGTCAAAAAGCAAGATATGCTCTTTAAAAAATTCGGTTCTTTTATTTTCTGGAATTAATTCCAAAAGTGGTAAAATGAGATTACCTTCGCCAGCGAATAAATCCACCCAGACATATTCATATAGTAAATTCTTTATTTCCGGTAGGATAAATTTTTTAAATATATCTACAGAAGTTAAGTGCTCGCCAAATTCCCTGCGTTTTTTCTCAATAGATGGAACTTGGTAAGAGATACCCAAATCCCTTACAAAACCAGTTTTCCTTTGGTTTTTATCCTCAATATGATATCTATGTTCTTTCTTAAACTTTACGGATGTCATTGTTATCATTTAATAAATAGATTATATTTGAGGAAAATCTAAAGTCAATAGCAATTCTAGATCGATTTTTCAAATAAGGCGGGTCTGCAAAAATCATATCAATAGAATTATCGGGAAATTTCTTAAGTAATTCTAAAGAATCGCCATGAAAAAGTTTGATCATTTTTTCGGAGTTATAATAAAATGGAATGAGCTTTGCCTCGCCATATTGTTCTCGTTCTTCAGCACAATAGATTATTTTATCAATATTTCTAAATACATAATTCCTTTTATATGGCATAGCCATTATGCTACCCTCTTTGGACATCTTTTATTTCACTCTTGCTTAAAAGTTTCATAAAATAAATCTTCATTTAATACCAACTGTCCATTTTTGTTCTGAATCCAATTTTTATTTAGTGGCGATTTAATGAGGTCTTCCAGAACCTGCTCTCCATTTTTTAGGATTATCCATTCTTTCCTAGCATAAATAATAGTGGCTTTCGTAAAATCCGATGTCGTAATGAAAATACCTAATACTGGTGCTTTATTTTTCGCAAACCATGATGGTAAAGAATTCATTATCTCTGTTTTTTCATGTTTAACATCTTCGCAATATGTGTTAAAAGATCTTACCGATTTGGGTTGAATTTTATTTGAATAGTGTTTCACCTGACCAACAACCTTTATCTTAAAGCTTTTAGGGATAATCATAAAATTAGACTGATTACCAATATTATATAAACCACAAAAATCTATACCTTCTTGATTGACTTTAGTAACTTTTATCGGGTTTACGCCGTATATCTGCAATAACCGAGTACATAAATGTTCAAAAGACTGCCATGGCATTTTATTTATTAATTTAAGTAATGATTGCTTTTGTTTCCTTAGAAATGAAATCAAAGGGGACTCTTTATACTTGAGGCTATATCTAAAAAGACCATCGCGAGGCAAATCATTAAATTCATAATTGGGTGCAATACCAATCTCCTTGCAATGTTCGATTTTTTTATTTATATAAAAACTTACTTTTTCAACAATTTCATCAATTATATCTCCTATTTGCATAGCATTAAGAGATGGTAAAGTATCTTTTAATTTAATTTCGCAATATTTACTAAGTTCAATTTTATCTTCAGTAGATTTCCAGATTTCTTCAGTAATTTGCTTTGCTATGTTGATCTTCGTTGATGAGTCCAACATTAATTAACCTTTTTTTATATTCTTTATCTGGCGAATTATTATATTAGACAACTCCTCCAAGAGCTCAATGAGGCGTTTTTTCTGCTCTTTTTCCTCTTTTGTTTTTGCTAACTGTAATTGAGGGATTGGCAATGTATTAATTACCTTTTTTGTTTCATCAAGATTCGTTATTATATCTGATATATCAATTGGTCTTCTTTTTATTTCTGACGTGAATAATTTTTCTTTACATTCTTCAATAGTCAATTTCCCCTCATCAAATAGTTCTAAAATTTTACTATTTTCAGGTTGAACTAGCTTTGGCAAAACATCTCGTGTAGTGGGTGAAATATCAATTTTGGGTTTTCCTTCCGCACCGACTACCCAAGAAAGATATTTCTTAAGGTTATCAGTTTTGATAAAACACTGTTTGTCATCATTCCATCCCATCCACTTTTGAAAGGGCTCTTTTACTAGTATTATTTCGTCAAAATGGCCGAACTTATCCGAATTGAGCATATCTCCATAGTCTTCATCCTGTTTTGCCTGTTCAAAAGCATAATAGGACCGAATTAAGTGAGTAACTTCTTTTGTTGGTTTTATTCCAAATATAGAAGAAATTTCTCGTGGACTTTTCCCACTATTCCTTTCAAATTCTGCAAGAAATTTAGCTTTTGGGTACCTATTCCATGATTTAATGCCAGGGGTGTGTCTAAAGCCTTGAACGATCCAGGCAATATCTGGATGATTACCTTTATAAAGCAGCGCTTCAAACTTTAAAATTCCTTCGTAAATCTTTTGAGCCAATGTAATCTTCCCCTTTTCATGAGAATCTTTTAATGTCATAAGTGCCGCAACTCTTCTATTTCCTTCAATAACTACATACTTCGCAGAATCTACTGCTCTTAAGACTATTCTATCAATTGTCCAAAATCCAGATGTTTTGATGCTTTCAAATAGATCATCTATACCAACATTGTTTCTTATCTGTTGTAAGCATTCCTGTTGGATTCCGCTCTCCCCTATCCTTTTATCGTCCTGTTTTTCTTTCCCGGGTGTTTCAAGCCTTGGGTTATTAGGATCAAGGTAAATTTCTTCTAACCGCACTTCTATTGAATCCATATTTGACATTTCAACCCAAATATCAACTTTTTTTTGATTTGGCATATTGTGCCTCCTGTTGATAAATTAAATTATGCTTTGAATAAGGTAAATATAAAACGAAATCATTTGTTTGCTTTTTTTTGCGTAATTTATCATCTTCATAAATTTTATACATCTTCTCCTTAAATTCCGTAGAACTCCTCCCAAAAATGTCTCTAAATGCCTCACGATTTCTTCTAATCATTCCTTTTGAATAATAAAACATTAAACTTAACTTAACTGCCCGTAATAAATATTTATCCCAGTGCGGTGATATGTAATGATTTTGAGTGCTATCAATGAGGCGGTATCTCATCGGATAAGATAATGCACCAAGTTTATTCATTTCATCTATTCGGTAGAAAAAATACTCAGGTGTGTCATTAGGGTCTTCTGAATTATAAAGAATATAAACCCTTATATCATTAAAGCCGAATTTCTTGGCAGTTTTTATGGCATTTTGAATATACCCTTCTTCTGAATGATTATCAAAGGCGAACCTCAAAGGTTTGATTCTTACCCCTGATAATAGTTTAGCCTTCTCGCTATTAAAAAGTCTACAATCCAGTCCTTGATTAAAGTCAAACGGTTTATCAATGTGTTTCAGCTTCTCAATATCCTTAGAAAAATTTGGTGAAAATAACCAGTTATTATCCCAGAAAATAATCATTTTCTTAGAAAGGTCTATATCTTTTTCCCAATCTTCTTTGACAAAAAATTTAGGTTCATGGCATCTTACAGCGCAAAATTTACATTTTCTCTTACATCCTCTTGAAGTAAATGTTATTGAACATTGGAGATTAGGAAATAAAGAATAATCGGGACCACATTCTTCTGCACCATCTAAAAGGCCTATGTGAGGAGTGATGCCTGTTTCTATTTCTATAAATTTTGGTAAAAGTGTTGCCAGAATACCGCCAACTTTAATTTCAGCATATGGATATTTAAATTGATAGATTTTGATTGATTTGATTACATCCCCTGCGTGATAAGTAAAAAGAGTTGTTATATAAATTTGGTCATAGTGCTTTTTCAGTTCGGGTGGTTTATAGCCAAAATATTCTTTTGACACCTCATTACCTTCTTTTACAAAATCTACAACATTACCCTTCTTTTTATGCCAAGCCGATATTTTCATTAACCCCAAGGGGGGATATGGATTTTTGTATCCCGGTTCAACTAATAATATTTTTCTTTTCATTGAGTTCCTTTCCTCAAAAACAAAATGTATTCGTCCTTCATTGTATTCTGTACTCCCTTTATTGATTTTGCGATTTTACCGCTAAGGTCAAATTGTTTTAATGCAAATTCTAATTCAAAAAGTTCCGTGGTATTTGGCAATAGTTCGTAGTTATTAGGGAATAATAATTCTGAAAGTTTTGGTAGATTTTTTAATCTATTTTCCATTGAGATATTATACTAATTTTAAAAATTAAGTCAATGCTAAGTAAGCGGACCAATTTCGTTGTAGATTTTTCCAGATTTGAAAAGATTATTGAACTTCCATAAATCGCCACTGATGATTTTTACTAAATCGGGTTTCAACTTTTTTGCCTTTTTATATACCGATTCAACAACGCTTTCATCAACCAGTCCTTTTAATTGTAAGAATTGGAAATAGAGCGGTAATCCATACAAGAGAAGGATTGCATCAAGGGGCTCATAGGATATAAGTCCAATGAATGTGCCAAGATATTCATCAAAGGTTTGTGCATGAAAGGTAAGTAGGGGTTGTTTTTTTAAGGTATCATTGTCAGTCAAATATTCTGTAATATTTTCACAAAAAAGACTACCAAGACCGTAATCCGAAATCTTTTCCTTTTTAAGCCAGGCGACGAACTCAAGTGAAAGCCAGAAAAAATTCATAAATCGGTCTTTTACTGCTGGGGCGAACATACTTTTATCCCAGATTTTAGTTCGTTGACCTGAATACATTAAAATTATCTCTTCGAGATTCTCCTCAGGTGAAATATTGTGTCGCTTGCAGTTTTCAATTATAAAAGAAAAGTTGTGCGCCTCCGGCATCGTTAAATGCTGAACAATTGCGGCAAGGATATATCTTCTTTGGAATTCGTCTTTAGCCCAAGGTGGAATATCACGATTCTTAACGACTCTATCAACCGTCTCATCTAATGCCCTGTATAATACCTGATACTTACCATAAACTTGGATTAATTTTAAAATGTGGTCAAAGCATTCAAAATAATAAAATGGATATTTTAGAAAATTCTGTAAATGTTCTTCAATTTCATCCCATCTTTCAATCCGCACAAATAAGGCAATAAGTTCGTCATCGTATAATCCCCAGTCCTGTTTATAGATTTTGGGGTTATTCTTCTTTAAATCCAAAAGATAATCAATTGCTTCAGCAAATTTATTCTCATCGGTCAGCGTCTCAATTTCTTTAAAAACATTATCAAATATATCCTCCTCGTCTTCCCCTTCCCCGGAAGGATAATGAATAATCTGTTTTGATGCCTCTTCCTTTAATTTCATAAGGTCCTTATTCAAACAGCATTTTTTATACTTCTTACCACTACCACAAGGACAAGGGTCGTTTCTCCCTACCTTTGGGGCACTGATTACGGGTTTGCCTTTTTCTTTGGGTATCTCCTCTTCAGGAGTGCCCATTTTTTTCTTTTTTGTTTCTTTTTGCTTTTTTGCAGTTTTAAAACATGCCCACCATTTTAATGAACTGATTGTATCCCCTATTAACTGGTAGTGTCTATCATCAGCAAGCTCATTAAGAGCATCTTCTTTGTTCCCCTGGATAGAATACTCAACATCTTCCCAATCAATCGTAAGCGAATCAACAATTTCCTCTGCGTATGCCTGTTTGATTTCATCGTATAATTCTACAGCCTTAATATCACAGCAACAGGCAACAAGAACTCCCCACACATGGCTGGGTTTCCTCTCCAATTTTCCATAAAAAAGAGTTTTTAAATAATCCCTGACCTCTTCCCACGACCATTCTCCGCAGGTGAATAAAACCAAAAGCGCTCTCAAAGCAGAGCCACGAACATACTCATCAATATTCTGATTTTCAATTATCTTCTTTATTAAAGTAGCATCACCACAAGATACGGAGGCGAGTATACTTGGCAAATCTTCGGTTACAACATCACCAAGAATTTCGTGAGGGACTTCTTCCGGTCGTGAAACCAGCTCAACAATTAAGGGATAAGCCCTCTTTTCTCTAAATTGAGCAAGTAAATAGACGGCGTATATATGGGCAAAGTAATTTTGCTTTTTTATAATAAACTCTATATTTTTGTTTGCGAATTCCAAGATTTTGAGAAGTTCCGAAATAATTTCAGATTTATTGGCAATGGCTTCCTCTAATGCCCTCTGAGGAAATGCGCCGGTATTATATTCAAGTTCTTTTAATATTTCCTGTATCTCCATCTTTAAATACCTCTTCAGAGTGATTGTTACTTAAAACCTATTCACTAAAATTGAAAATGAACAGGAATGTTTGAGAGATTGGTAATATCTTTTACTTTTAATCCTCTGGCTAAGTATATCAACTCAACTCTAAATATTTTCTCGTTGTAATGTTCTGATAAGAGTTTGAAATGAGGTTCTGCAGAGTAAACATAGCGGAAACTTTTTCCTTTAGTTTTACCGCCACCAATAATACTTTTGCCGTAAAGCGAATACAGTTGGCCATTGGGTATGCAGACCAATTTTAACGCCTTAATATTTGGTTTTGCATGTTCATGAACTATTTCGATGATATAAGTTAAACAAGGTTTCTTACTATTACCTTTTGGACTGTAGTATTGGGGTAGATTGGGTGAGATTACTTTCTTTACTCGGTATGAAGTTTGGTTAATAGCAATATTTATTTTGCCTTTGTAATCTGCTGGATTATCAATCAATGAGGTTTTAATTTCAACATGAATGAAAGCATCATAAACTTCAAACATTAAATCTGAACCAATGGGAGAAGAATTGGGAATATGCAAAATAGATGAGAAAAAATGGTGGAAAATTCTTTCTGCACCAGTATCTAAATCAGATGGTTGTTTTCGGTGTGTCCCGGCAGTTTCTATAAAATTCTGATACCAATCGTTTAATATTTTTATTCTTGAATTTAGTCCTTCAATAATTGGATTTAGATTTGCTGTCATAAAAGTTAAAAAATACTGAAAATATTTCTTCTCTATTTCCTCGAGTTCAAAATCACTTAACATAAATTACATCCTTAATATTTTTACATCTCTTTTTGATAATATTTAAATAGTCAGGCACAAGCTCTATAAGAATTGCGCTTCGCCCTAAATCCTGAGCAACTTTTCCCGTTGTGCCTGAACCCGCAAATGGGTCCAAAACAACGCCCCCTAATGGACAGCCTGCGGAAACGCATCTATTTACAAGTTCTTCGGGGAATGTTGCAAAATGCGCCTCTGGCAAAGGCTGCAATTTTATAGTCCAAACATCACCTGGGTTCTTACCCTTTGGGTGTGGTTTTACAGTCTGAAGAACTAAGTGAGTTTCGGTAACCCATCGGTCATACATATCGTCAAATTTCAATATTTCTTTTAGTTTGAACCAGTCGTTAGGCAGTGGGATTGAGCCACCTCGACCCCAGCTACCAGTATCTTTTCTAAACCAATGGCCAGCAGTGTCTCTATATCTAAGCAATTTATCTATTTCTTTTACTGTGATGTCTCTTTTTTCTCGCCAAAATCGTAAATAATCAGCAATTATGGATTGGAATATCTCATATCTTCTTTGTAAAACTAAATATTCGCCAAAGAGAGATTTTCTCGCACCCGGTGAGGCACCTCGATTATCCGGGCTCAACTTAAATTTACCACGATATGCGTGCTTTGGTGGGGGGAGTTGAAATAAAGAGATTGGTTTTATCTCAACTTTGTCATTCAAATCTGGTTTTGATTGTAATAGTGGTTTTGGGAAACCCCTGCAATTATTGTGGGCATACACATCTAAATCATTTCTGATGGTTTTCCCGCACTCCTGACAAACTAATTCAACTGGTATTTGAGATTCTTTATCAAAATTCTGAACAGTTTCTATGGTCTTGTTTTTATCTTCCCACTCTACCTGCACGAATATATTGTTTCTACCATTTACAAAAACCTTAGAAATTTGACCTCTGATATTTTTATCTTTTAGCAAAGAGTTTTCCACTTCAAAACCCAATATATCTTCTGGTTTTTTATTATTAGAAAAATTACTGACCGGCTGCCTCAGCTCATCAAGTGCCAAATAATAATTATATTTACTTTCTTCCTTCACAAATAGAAATATTGGCTCATAAATATTTGAAAACCTGCTTTCTAATGAAGAAGGCATAGCATTTGGTTTATGCCAGATAATTTTGTTCAAAAGTGCCCAACCATTTTTTTGAAGTTCAACTGCCAACAATTCTGGAATGAGTAGCAATTCTTTATTTTGATATTTATAGCCTACATTCAAGAAGAAAGTCCCGGTTGGTTTCAACACTCTCTTCATTTCATGAAAAACATTAACGAGCAGTTCAATATATTTTAAATAGGTATTTTCTTGGCCTATCTGTTCATGGTGTTTATAGTCTCTCTGTTTCCAGTAAGGGGGTGAAGTAATAACACAATCAACAATTTTGTCGGGAAGCATCCGCAAGGCTTTCTTAATATCTCCAATATAAACAGTGACATTGCTATGTTGATGTGCAACAGTCCTTTGATGATAAGATTGCTCAAGGGTTAATTGCTCCCGGATCGCACCTGATTTTTGTTTCGCTTTAATATATCGTTTAATTTTTTTGTATTTTTCCTTCATGTTTGGATAAGAGATATGTCGTTCATTTGGTAATTATATTAAAATATGAAGTGGTGTCAATAATAAAAGGACTGTTATATTTTGAGCATTGCCTGCTTCATCTTCTCAATCACATTGACGTCGAATGGGCATCTTTTCATACAGATACCGCATTCGGTGCACTTAGACGCCTTTGTTGAAAGGACAGAGGTGACTCTGAATGCCGCTGCCATGTTATCACGATATTCGGGAAAGGCAAAAACTACATCAAAATAACTAACACCCTTATCAATCGCTTCACGCACAACTGAGACGACAGTGTCTCTCGGCTTTCTGTTCAAATATTCTGTGCCCAAGCCAATAATACTAACCTCAAGGCCAGTCCTGCCAAGTTTGCGATAAATCATAATACTTTTATTGTAGTAATTTGTAGATTAATTAAATGTCTTTATGTGTTTCGTAGATTTCTATTGCGGCTTTTTTACCTTCTTCTTTGGTTTTGATTTTTCCTTCAAGTTGTCTATCAAGGAGTTCCTGAAGGATAACTTTGAATATTGGTCCGGGCTTTAATCCTAAGGCAATCAGGTCATAACCATCTACTAACCGTTTGATTTTTGGCTTTGCCTCATCTTCTCTTTTTAACTGAATCATCCTCATAAATGTTTCTTCAAGATGCTTGGTCCTGCCACCTGTCGCATAACCATCGGCCCAGGCAATCATCATGGCGCCGAAGTAATCATCACCGAGGTCGCGGAAGAATCTTCGGACAGCCCGGTCTGTCAACTCCGGATTCGTCGCCAGGAGATGGGGACGCATGTGCTCCTTTACTAACTTTCTCAACATTGTTACATCGCTTCTTGAAAGTTTGAGTCGTTTATATCCCAATATCTCAATAATCCTTGCGCCTTTTGTATCATGTCCATAGAAATGGACTTCCTTTTCTTTTAGTAGAAATGTATCAGGTTTGGCAACATCATGGAAAAGCCCGGCGAGTTTTAAAAGCGGCCTTCTCCTTTCAACTGAGAAATATTGAGAAAATTCTGATTCAAGCCTTGTGAAGAAACTATTTTCCATCAATCTTTCTATAGCGTAGTATGTTTCTAACGAATGACCCCAGAGGTCAAGGGCACCGATTATTTTTTTTGCTTCAGGAAAAATTTGTTTCAAAATACCTAAATCATCCATCTTTAAAATCGTTTTATAGGAATTAGGGGCAGACATTATATGCATCAACTCGTAACAGATACGTTCAGCAGCAATATTTTTTAAAGATACATCCTTTGCCAATTCTAAAAATTCTTTACTTAATTTGAAATTGAGTTCTAATGAAAAACGGAACCCCCGTAATACCCTTAATGGGTCATCGTTAAGGGATTTATCAGTAGTGGGTTTAATAATCCTTTTATCTAAATCTTTTAGTCCTTTAAATGGGTCAAGAAATTCAAAGGTATCTATGTTCACTGCCATTGCATTTATTTTAAAATCACGCCTTTCCAAATCACTCAATATATTGTCTTTTTTGCCAAGGCCATTAAAGTCGTAAATTATCTTGTCTTTAACAACCCTCGCCTCATCATTCTTTTTACTTAAAAGCACAAAGGCGCCTTTAATCTTACGGGCAATACTGCGGGCAAAAGTAATACCCGAGCCTGAAACCGCAAAGTCATAATCCTTTGTCTCAAGCCCCAGAAAAAAATCCCTTATCGTCCCACCAACTAAATATAATTTATGCTTTCCTTTAAGATTGTTAATTAATCGAATATATTTATTAGTAAGAAGAAGTCTTTTCAGATCACTCATTCTTAATATTCTATACATCAATTTTGATGTGTCAACAAATTTATTCAAGTGATAAATAGTTGAATTATTATATTAAAAGATGCACATTTCCGATATGTGTATTTTCAAGACCGTGCGTTTTTGCAATATTCAAAGCCATTTCTGCCTGCTGCCATGAAGTACGTGGTAAATCGCTGAAAAAGAAGTGGGGATAGAAGCCCAAAAAAGACCAAGGAATACCTTTATTAATTGAATTTAAGAATTTTGCCATCTCGGTTAATTCGGTTTCATCAATATATCCGGGGGTTAATAGGGTGCTAACAATCAAAAGCGGTGGTCTTTCTCTTTTTTCCATATACTGTGCGACCAGCTTAATATTCTCTTTTGTATTCTTACGAGAAGCGCTACATAATGCAATGTTCATTTCTTCAGAGAATGCCTTAAAGTCGATCTTTATACAGCCATCGGTTTTCAAGGCATAATCTATCCACAATCTCATTATTTTCGGTGATACAGAACCGTTCGTTTCCCAGCAAACCCTGAATCTTTTATTCTTTTTCCTTTCTAAAATTTCCTTTGTAACAGCAATGCTGTGCAGGGCAAATGGTGTTGGGTCACCGCCAAAAAAACAAATGCAGTTTGTCAAAGGGTCAGCAGCACTGGCAAGGTCGGTTGTTGTCGTCTTTGTTTTTCTATCACGATAATGCCAGTTCTGACAGAATAGACAGTTGAATGTGCAACCTTCATAAAAGACTGCGAGATTCTTATAACCATAATCTTTGTTCCCTTCACAAACCCAATCAGCGACACAATTGGTTGGCAATGGGTCATGATACCAATCGAGATATGCCCAATTTTTATCGGGACCAATGATTTTACCCCCAGCATTCTGCCTCACACCGCAATAACCGAATTCACCTTCACCAAGGTGGCAGTTATTAATGCAGAGGCGGCATGCCTTACCAGAATTACAATCTGGAATTTTTTCTGCCAACCCATATCTTTTTCTTGTTTGGACATGTATCTCGATAATTTTCGGATACAGTTTTTTAAACCTATCACGGATGCATTTAGAACAATAAGGCAGAGTTTGAGAAATGATTGCTTCAGTCTTGCACTCCTCACATCTCATAATTTATTATACATTCAAAATCGTTTCGAGTCAACAGATGATTTTTTCAAAAGGTGCTTGACCTTCTTTATTTATATTGTATAATAATATGGCGACAACGATTATTTATCAATTACAGCGATGCGCCTATTGAGACCCTTAAGATTATTTTAACCATCTTTTATTATTGTAATCAATATGTTTCGCTAAGAAAGGGGGCAACAATGAAGGTGCTGGTCTTTGGGGGTTCCGGTAAAATCGGTTCGGCAGTTGCATGGGACTTAGCCAAAGAGAAGGAGATTAAGGCTATTGGAATTGTCGGCAGACGAAAAGAAATTCTCGAAGAGACAAAAAATTGGATAAATAGTGCTAAGGTAATACCGCATATTCTTGATATCAATAATAAAGAGGATACATTAAATTTGATGAAGCAATACGATGTCGGCGCAATTGCCTTACCGGATAGAAAAACAAGTTACAAGGTTGTTCATAATGCAATTGAGGCAGGACTGCATATCGTTGACACAATTGAAGAATTTCATAGAACACCAGACCCGTATGAGACTGAAGGATTGGAGATTCCGAAAGGAATGAACCTTGAGGAGTATGGCGAATGGCTACATAAAAAGGCAATAGAAAATAATGTGACATTTGTGGATGGAATGGGCTTTGCGCCGGGTTTAAGCAATGTCACACTTGGCGAGGCAATAAGAAAGGTTGACAGTGCTGAGAAGGCAGTGGCAAGGGTCGGCGGAATTCCTTCAAAGGAAGCGGCAAAAAAACACCCATTGAGATATATGATAACCTGGGCATTTGAACATGTTCTTCGGGAATATGTAATTAAATTGAAGGTGATAAAGAATGGCAAGATTGTTGAAGTGGATGCAGCTACAGAGCTCGAAAGATTTAGATTCAATAAATTTGGCAAGGACGAGGAATTAGAATGCGCTATCACGCCGGGTATGCCGAGTTTCCTTTTCACAAGGCCCCAGCTTAAAGAGTTTGCCGAAAAAACCATTCGATGGCCTGGTCATTGGCAGGGTGTTCAGACATTGAAAGAGTGCGGCCTACTCGACCTTGAGTCAGTAAACTTTAAAGGAATAAATATTGTTCCGCGAGAGTTCTTATTATCAATAATAACACCAAGACTTAAGGCGCAGGAAGGCGAAACTGATGTCTGTGTTATGTATAATACACTGATTGGAAAAAAGAGCACCAAGAAAGTAAAAATCGAATACTTTATGTGGGATGAGGCTGATACCAGAAATAATATATCATCTATGATGAGGGTTACCGGATTTCCCATGGCAATCACCGCAAAACTTATATTAGAAGGAGAAATAAAAGAAAAGGGTATCGTTGCACCTGAGGATTGTATAAATGGCAAGCTTTACGACAAATTTATAGCGGAATTGAAAAAAAGGAACATAAACATACTTGAGGTTATAGAAGAAATTAAATAGGCATCACCGAGATTACTTTGTTTAAACATAGACTATGGTTCTTTACAGGAAGTATACTTCGGTGTTTTATAAAAGCAGTTTTATTTTCGCATGGATGATTTTAAAATCGGTAACAATCTGGTCAACTATCGAACGGTATAAAGGAACTTTAAAAATATACATATTCTTGCCGTTTGTAATTATATAATTCATTTCACCACTTAATGGAATAAATTTATCGAGATTAAAAATCTTGTTACAATATTTAATCAATGGGCTTTTGCACAATTCGATAGATACCTTCCTTATGTTTATTCTCTTGAAATGTAATTCCTCAGGAAATTGAATAAATTCTTTACTTGCCGGATAGATTTTCCTTGGGGCAATGAGATAATCGAGTTTATCAACACCTTGATTGGCTAAGAATTGTGCATTACCCTTTGATGTAATAAAAATATTATCGCCTTCAGGTAGCGAGAGCAATGACCCATTTTCAGAAATTTTAATAACAACAGGATTGGAAAATGATGCAATTGAAAAAATAATAGCAGTTATAAGGATGGCAAAAATACTAAATTTTCTATATCGGTCGGTAAAAAGAAAGAAAGCAAGGATTAAAAAAATTGGTGGCAAAAACAATTGAATCGAGGAGAATGAAATATTGGCAAAGAATTTAGAAATTAAGACCAGCAAGGAAATCAATGGTGAAATCAAAAAGACAAAGATCTTTGTCAGTGGAAAATAGATTGCACTAACAATTATACATATAAATAAAAGGTAAGTAATGATGGACGAAAGAGGGACAATTAAGAGATTGGACAGGCAGGCAATCGTCTGGGTTCTCTGGAAATAGTGAATAAGTAAAGGTGTAATAAAGAGCTGGGCAGAAAAAGAAACCACTACCGATAATGCAATAAATCGTAGAAATCGCTGTTTAATACTTGCCCTACATAGCCTTTCAATCTTTGGATATAAATAGAGAATCCCGTAGACTGAAGCGAAAGAAAGTTGCGCACTTATATCAAAGAATATCAATGGGTTCATAATCAAAAGGGTGAATGCCGTCATATTCAAAACATGAATACTATCTACCTTTCTTTGGAAAACCAGGGCAACTCCAAAAAGAAAAGCCATTAGACCTGCCCTTAAAACCGGTGGCCTAAATCCCGTTATGCCGGCATAAATGAAGAGAACTAAAAGCACAATAAAAAATTTTATCTTAGCTGAAAAAGGAAAAGGAATCAATAATAGACTTACAAAACTTATCACAAATCCAACATGCAAGCCCGATACTGAAAGAATATGGAGCACACCTGCCCTGACAAAGACATCTTGTAGAGCCTTACCCAGGCGACTGCTTCCACCCAGAATAAGTCCATTAACAATATTATTCTCATCTTTATTGAAGAGAAATTTAAAAAGTAAATCAATATAATTTCTGATTCGATAAAAAATTCTTGATGAAAAACCTGCCGCAAGACTTGAATTAACTATTTTGCCGGTAAGGATATTAGGTTGATGAGAGACCCTTGAAGTGCGAATTTTGCCTTCGATAAGTAAATTTTTGCCAAAATAGGTCTCTTCGTCAATCGTGTAGAATTGAACGGGAAGACGAAAATCAATTGTGTCGCCACCCACAATAAGCTTGTTTAGATTAAGAAACAATTTTGTTCCATATTCCCGACGATCCTCATCAATAACAACACCACTAAATAACAAATCTCTTTCTTCGTTTTGTGTGATAATTGGTTTTCTTAATGCGACATTTATTGATGATAAAATAGCAATAACAACAAACAAAAATCTTTTTTCCCAGAAAGTGAAAATTAATAAAATACCCACAATGGCAATATTTAAAATTAAACTTGGATTGAAAATAGATTGGAAAACAATACCCGCGACAATCGCAATAAGGGTTTTTGTGCCAAGTTTTTTAATTATGGCCTCTCTGCTTTTCGGTGAAAGTTATAAATCGCCAATATTAATCTTTTGACATGGTTTTTTTCACACATCGACGCCCTACGACGATACGAATGAAGAAGCCCTACAACTTTTAACTATATTTTAAGGATAGATAATCTTTTGCAACGCTTCTCTTACTTTATTCAATTCAATTCTTGCTACGCCGGGGTTTGAGCCAGTTGGTTTCAGGCAGGCGTAGACAAAATAGTCGGAACCGATTGGCTGAACTATAAAAAATGTCTTTTCTGTAAGCCAGATCAGTTCCTTTTCTGCACCAAGTTTGAGATTTTCATTTACATCCCTTGACGCCAACATCAACGATGAAATTGTTGCATCATAAAAATTTACATCAAAATTTGCGTCAATGATATGTTGGGCAACAGAAATTCCATCATAACCGACGATGCTGACATAGCAGCATCCTGGAATTTTTTCTGCAACTTTTTTTATTTCTTCCTGTAAATCCTCAGCCATTTTACCTCCCTAAGCTAGAGTTTATCATCCTATGCCCTTTCAAGATACTCGCCTGTTTCGGTATCAATCTTCACGAAATCACCAACCCCAATAAATGGTGGAACATAACAGGTGTGCCCACCTTCAAGTGTTGCTGGCTTCATCTGTGCCTGGGCTGTGGCATCTTTAATATGTGCCTGGGTCTCAATAACCTTAAGGGTTACAGTCTTAGGCAAAATGATGCCAATCGGTTTTCCTTCGAAAAATTCCACCTTTACCTTCATATTTGATGTAAGGAATTTTGCCGAATCACCAATAAGTTCCTTATCCAGTGGAATTTGTTCGTAATTTTCTAAATTCATAAAGTAGTAATTTCCTTCAGTAAAATAGATATATTCCATTGACATCTCTTCAATATCTGTCTCCTCAACACGATCAGTTGAGCGGAAACGGACTTCCTTAGATAGGTCATTTGCCAAATTGCGCAATTTACAGGTTACCATACCGCGCCAGTTACCAGGGGTAATATGTGTCACATCTAAAACAGCATAGGGGACATTATCAATTTTTATGAGCATCCCCTTTTTAATTTGTGTTGCCTGGATAATCATTTTTCACTTTCCATGATAGACACTCGAATCTTTTGTATCATCACAAACTTTTTAGATAGGCCTTGGCAGCCGCAATCTTCAATAAAGGGTTCGGTGCATCCATTAATTTCTCATAAAGGCTTAACGATTCTTTTTTCTGATAACCTTGAAGTGCATCAATTGCCGGAACTGATACATTCACATACTCATCTTTAGTAGCTTCTCTAAGCATATCGTATAAAGCTGGGATTGGGTATTTTTTTAGAATTTCAACAGTTTTTGCCCTTACAAACGGGTCATTCGCCTTTAAGCCCTCTTCCAATATTTCGAATTCGTGTAGGTCATTTAAAATCAGCAATGCCTCAGCTGCCGCAAGTCTCAAATCCCAAGGGGTATCAGTCAAAAATTGAGAAATATTGGAGATTGATGAAGTATCTGACATTTCTGCAAGGGCAATAAAACCCTGTATCAGGACTTCCGGGTTAATTTTTTTCAACTCATTTTTTATAAAATTCTCCATCCCTTTTTCACCGAGTTTCCCAAGAGTCCGGGCTGCTGCTATCCTTACAAATGGGTCAATATCCCTTAAACCATCATTGATTATTCTTTTTTCATTATATTTTTCTAAACCCAAATAAGAGACCCTTCTTATCTTCGCAATCTTATCCTCTGTACCCTTGATAAGTATTTCCCTGCATCGTTCATCCGCCGATACCGCAACAAGTTTATATGCCTCGGCACGAACCAGTGGGTCATCATTTTTACAAAGTTCAAGAATAACTGGTGGGCACACCTTCTCCTTTAAATCATAAAGTGCACTGAGTACCGCGACAATTCCTTCTTCATTTTTACTCTTAAGGACTTCATCAAATACCTCTGCGCCCCTTGGGTCACCTATCTCCTTCAGGCCCTTGGCAGCACTCACCCGAATAATGATTGATTGATCCTGGATACCATCTTTCAAGATTGAAAGTGCTTTTTCCTTGGGCGGCATCCCACAAGATAGAATTAATAAAATCGCCAAAATGGACGCACCTTTTAATAAAACTATACCGTTAAACCTTGTGTGTATAACTTTCCCATTTTCCATACATAATTATATATACTTTCATATTAATGTCAACCTTGACATCCTTTTAAAAATAGCTATAATTAAAACTACATTATCATTGAATATAAAGATATAAGTCTATAGATCTAACCATTAGGTTAAGGGATGATGTTGGATTAAAAATCGAGCGTCTTGACCTCAACCAAATAACCAAGGGGGTAAAATGAAGGAATATAAGAATTTTATCGGTGGTAAGTTTATGGAATCAAAATCCGGTCGCACTTTTGAAGACCGAAATCCAGCAAACTGGGATGAAGTTGTTGGTGTATTCCCAAAATCTAATGCCGAAGATTTTAATCTAGCAGTTGAAGTTGCAAAAAAGGCATACAAAAAATGGCGTATGGTGCCCAGTCCGAAGCGTGCAGAGATTATGCGTAGGGCTGCCGAAATAATGATAAGAAAAAAAGAAGAACTGGCACGTCTGATGACCCGGGAAATGGGTAAAGTAATAAAAGAGACCCGAGGCGATGTTCAAGAAGGTATTGATACTGCACTCTATGCGGCTGGTGAAGGCAGGAAATTCTTCGGTTACTCAGTTCCATCAGAGTTGTCAAATAAAGTTGCTTTTACCAGACGCGACCCATTGGGTGTCTGGGGGCTAATCACACCCTGGAATTTCCCGATAGCAATTCCATCATGGAAGATATTTCCATGTGTTTTAAGTGGTAATGCGGCGATTATAAAGCCTGCTACGGACACACCTGCCTCGGCAGGGGAATTGGTTCAAATTTTATATGAAGCCGGCCTACCCGAAGGTGTGCTTAATATTGTTTATGGTGGTGGTGGTGAAATTGGTGAAGCAATTATCAATCATCCTGATATTGTTGGTGTATCGTTTACTGGTTCCTCAGAAATTGGAAAAAGAATTGGTGAGGTATGTGGAAAAACATTGAAGCGCTGTTCATTGGAATTGGGCGGTAAGAATGGTCAGGTTGTGCTTGCCGATGCAAATTTGGAGCTCGCCTTGGAAGGTGTTCTTTGGGGTGCATTTGGCACGACCGGTCAGCGCTGCACCGCAACTTCTCGATTGATCTTAGAAGAACAAATCTATAACAACTTTGTTGAAATGATTAGGACAAGGGTAGAAAAATTGAAATTAGGTAATGGCTTAAATGAGGACATTGATGTTGGACCCTTGGTTAGCAAGGCGCAACGAGAAACTATCCAGTATTATGTTGATGTGGGTAAAAAAGAAGGGGCAAAGCTACTCACTGGTGGCGAAATATATACGGAAGGTGAATGTGCAAAAGGTTGGTTCTATAAACCAACTGTATTTATTGATGTCCTGTCCACAATGAGAATTGCCCAGGAAGAGATATTCGGTCCTGTCCTCTCCGTAATCAAGGCGAGGAACTTTGATGAGGCAATCGAGATACTAAATGGCACATCCTATGGACTCTCTTCAAGCATTTACACCAATGACCTCAACAAGGCACATAAAGCTATAGAAATAGTGGAAACAGGCATTTGCTATATAAATGCACCAACAATCGGTGCGGAATGCCATCTCCCATTTGGTGGTATGAAGAATACTGGCAATGGACACCGAGAAGGTGGTTGGACTGCCTACGAAATATTCACTGAGGTGAAAACCGCTTATATTGACTATTCTGGCGCACTCCAGAAGGCACAGATTGATACCTGGAAGGAATAAAAGGTTGAAAGAAGAGGGTGATTAGAGTAAGCCATGAAGAAACCAAAAATAATTACTCAACTGCCGGGTCCGAAGGCAAAGGTATATCTAAGGAATGACACAAAATATATTTCGCCTTCTTACACACGGTACTACCCAGCAGTAATAGAAAAAGGCAAAGGTGTCTGGGTAACAGATGTTGATGGCAATGTCTTTTTAGATTTTACTTCAGGCATAGGTGTTGTGTCAACCGGTCATTGTCATCCTGAGATTATTGAAGTAGTATGTCAGCAGGTTGCAAAATTGATCCATATGTCAGGAACAGACTTTTATTATCCTTATCAAACAATCCTGGCAGAAAAACTTGCAGAAATTGTCCCTGGCGCCAAGAACAAAAAGTCATTTTTTGCCAATTCCGGTGCCGAGGCGATTGAATGTGCGATGAAACTTGCCCGTTTTAATAAAAAAAGGTTAAGGTATCTTGCCTTCACTGGTGCATTTCATGGACGGACTATGGGTGCGCTATCATTGACTGCCTCAAAGATTAGTCAACAAAAAAACTTTGCACCATTGTTATCACAAGTTACCCATGTCCCATATGCCTATTGTTTTCGTTGTCAATTCCATCTTGAATACCCTTCCTGTAATCTCGCATGCGTAAAATATATTGACGAGACAATTTTCAAAAGAATTGTGCCACCCGAGGAAGTTGCCGCAATATTTGTCGAGCCAATTCAGGGTGAAGGCGGTTATATCATGCCACCCAAGGGATTCCTTCCCGCACTTCGGGAGTTGTGTGATAAATATGAAATTCTATTAGTTGACGATGAAGTCCAGACCGGGATGGGCAGGACTGGTAAAATGTTTGCGATTGAACACTTTAATACAAAAGCAGATATTTATTGCATCGCCAAAGGAATTGCCTCAGGATTGCCTTTGGCAGTTTGCATATCGAAGGCGAATATAATGAACTGGCCCCCTGGTGCCCATGCATCAACATTTGGTGGAAATCCAATATCCTGTGTAGCCGCAATGAAAACGATCGAACTTTTAGAACATGGTTTAATAGATAATGCCGCACGCCTCGGTGAAATTACCTTAGCGAGATTGCATGACCTGGCAAGACACTACGAATTCATCGGTGAGGTTCGGGGTAAGGGTCTAATGATAGGTATTGAACTGATCGCCGACCGGGTTTCTAAAGAACCTGTGAAAGATAAACGGGATGCCGTGGTTTATGAGGCATTTAAACAAGGACTATTATTGCTTGGTGCTGGGGATTCAACAATCAGGCTAATCCCACCCCTTGTAATAGACCAAGAAGAATTAAAGGTTGGACTTGACATCTTTGAACGGGTATTAAAGAAGGTGTTTCGGGTTATTTAAAAATAAGGGGCTGCCTTGCAGCCCCTTATTAATTTTTAAATATCACGGCAACAGATAGATACCATACCAGGCAGTCGCTGTATCAATTTTGTCCATATCATATTGGTCAGTAACAATAAAGTGGAGTAGCGCCTTGGCAGATTGTAAACTTTCAGCAACCAGATAGCTACGAACAGCATCGAGCGGCAAAGAAACATTATACAGGATGAATGTATCAACTTCCTCAGGGTCAACAATACCATTGATTTTACCATATATTGCCAGGGGTTCAGTCGGCCCAAAAATACACCTATCATTAACATCATAATATGCCCAGACCAATTCTTTTAAATATGCATCTACTGAATTCCTGGCTACAAAACGAATCTGCTCAATCTCTGCATAATGTGTAGTATCTAATGGGGTTGTATACCAATACACAGGATTTATATAGGTAATTTCGACATCTGGTCTAAATTGAGTAGATTCTTTGGCATAATCACAGGCAATAAAGAAAAGCGCCAAAGCTATAAGCACCAGAATCTTCTTCATTATGCCTCCTTTTTCATATTGTCTAATTGTATTCAAAATTTCTCATTTGTCAAGAGGCAAATTAAAATAAATACAAAGATGTGCCAAAATGCCTGAAAACCTGGTGGTAGAAAGGGTCTATAGCCGCGAAGTTCATTCTCTAAGAAAATTCGTATCTCGGTGTTCTCTGGGTTGACCGCCAGGCCATTCTTATACTCTTCTATGACATTTTTTATGTCCCCACTGTTTTTATATACAAGTGCCGAAACAAAATGTTTCTGACCCTTTATATATCGGCCTAATTTTTCTTCATCCGCTATATTATAGAAAATATTTTTAGGGTCAATCTTATAATCCATCAGCTTACAAATATTTACTTCCCAATTTTCCCTCTTCAAACTACTTGGTCTAAAAAATTCTAAAATTGGGTGATTATCTGTATTTATTATAGCATCTATAGAAAACCTGTTTACTGCTGCCTCATCAAGGATGGGTGAAACAACAATTAAATAAGGGTCGTTTAAAATATCATCTTTAATTTTTGTCAAAGTTTCATTCAGTATTTTGAAATCTATGTTTAATGCCCGCTCGGTTGATAGAAGAATTCCATGGGAATGGGCAAGCCAGACCGTTGCATGAGGAAAGACCATAGTGAAGGTCTTTATCACTGATTTAAATTCATCCAATGACAATTTATGAAGGGGTAGATACTGACAGATAACACCACCTTTATTCAAATGGTCCTTGCAAAGTTCGAAATACTCCTTGGTATAGAGATTGCCGCAGCCCAATGTTGGATGCGTGGGGTCGCAGGATATTATATCATATTTCTTGTCAGTCAATAATAGGTAATTTCTGCCATCACCATCAATAAAGTTTACCTTCGGATTATGAAAGACATAGCGATTAAAATTTGCAAAGTATCTTGCCGCATCCCTGACCCCCGGACAAATCTCTACACAATCTATTGTCTTAATATTATGCCGGGCAATCATGGATGTTGTAATACCAGTTCCAAATCCAATAATTAATCCATTCTGCGCATTGGGGCAAACCAAAAATGGTAGATAGCCCAACATTTCTACAACCTTTAGGGCATCATATGTTGTGCCGCAGACCGCACTGTTATTAATATAACATGCCTTTATATTAGTAAATCGGTCTTCACTTACAATAACTGTTCCTTCCCTTGCCTCTTTATAATAAAGGATTCGATCAGAGCGAGTGGGTGTGCGGTATATTGATGGTGGTAGAAGCATTGAGCCCTTCATTCCATTTAAGGCAATAATTATGCCGAAAATAACAAATATAGAGTCAATCAATATTAATCTGGGATTTTGACGCAACACTGGTTCAATCATCGTCAAACTCAAACCAAGAAATAGATTGACAAACGCAGTGATGATAAATCCCTTTACAACACCAACCAGGGGTATTAAGATGAATCCTGCTACCAGTGGACCGATGATACAACCAATAGTATTTAAGAAATAAATCTTGCCAATGCCCTTGCCCAGGCTACCTATATTCCTGTTGTATATCTTACAGATTAATGGAAAACTGATGCCCATGAAGATTGTTGGCACGAGCATAATTACTGAAGAAAGCACCAGTCCGGGCAATGCCATCCGAAATACTGGAATCTCTAAGACACCCCTGAATGTATAAAGCAAATCTGGTAGTTTATTCAAAAATAACACACTTATTATCACGTAGATACCCATCGCCATCTGGCATAATGCCAGTAACAACAAGGAAGATTTATTATTATCAAGGAATTTTGTGAAAATTAAACTACCCAGGGTGATACCGGTAAGAAAAACGATAAGAACATTTGTAAAAGTATATGTAGAATTTGCAAGAAAGACGCTCATGGCCCTAATCCAGAAGAGCTCATAAGCCATACCAACAAATCCCATAAGTCCAGCGACCACCAAGATAAACTTCAAAATATAATCTGGATGCTCTTTTTCTTGAGCATCTCGCACAATTTTATCGGGTCTGCTTTTTGTCAATAGTAGGGCAAATGAGACAATGCCCAAAAGAAGGTTAATAATAATAGCCATTGCCTGTGTAAGATTTACACCCCAATTGCGCATAAAGAAAAAACCTGTGAAGAAAACACCTAAAATTCCACCAAGGGTATTTATCGCATATAAATTACCTACCCCCTTGCCAATCTCTTTATTACTTCTTATATAGACCTTACTCATAACCGGAAAGGTTCCGCCCATGAGAAATGTAGGAATCAACATTAAAATAAAGGCAAAGACGAAGATAAGGAATATTGAAATATTTTGTCCCAAGGTTAGTGTCTTATAGATTGATTTGTAGATAAAAGGAAGTTTCGAAAATATAATCAGAAGTAAAAATGAAAAAATACCAATACCAATTTCCAAGAGACCAAAAATTTTGAGTTGGTTTTGTATTTTGTCAGCCTTTGAACCAAAAAATATACCACCCAGGCCGAGCCCAGCCATGAATACGGCAACCACAATTGCAGAGGCAGCAACTGCCGTCCCAAAGGTCAATGATAATGACCTTACCCAGATAACCTCATAGATTAAACTAACAAAACCAGAAAAGAAGAATATTAATAAAATTAGGTATTTGAATATTACCACCTCACCAATACCCCGCCCCAAGTAAAGCCCGCGCCAAAGGCAACCATTAAAACAAGGTCGCCTTCTTTTATCCTTCCCGATTGCAAGGCCTCTTCAAGGGCAATGGGGATTGATGCGGTTGATGTATTACCATATTTATCAAGATTTACAAAGACCTTGTCCATCGGCATGTTTAACCGTTTTGCGGTTGCTTCAATTATTCTAATATTCGCCTGATGTGGAATCAATAGATTTACCTCTTCGGGTTGAATGTTCGCCCGCCTTAATGTTTCGATTGATGATTCAATCATTGCCCGGGTTGCAAGTTTAAAGACCTCATTTCCTGCCATCTTGATATAGTGTTGTCTCTCATCAATTGACTGATGTGAAGCCGGCATCTTTGAACCGCCTGCAGGTTGATACAAGAGTGCCCAATCCTCCCCCTCTGAGGCAAAATAGGAGGCAATAATACACTTCTCCTCATCATTACCCTTACTTATGATTGCTGCGCCTGCACCATCACCAAAGAGAACACAGGTTGTGCGGTCAGCATAATCCGTGATCTTGGATAATGTATCAGCACCAATTACCAAGATATTATCCATGCCATTTTTAACAAATGAGTCGGCGATACCAAGTCCGTATAAAAATCCACTGCAACCAGCCGAGATATCAAACGCCATTACTTTTGGCGCACCTATCTTTGTTTGAACCAGACATGCCGTCGAAGGAAAGAGCATGTCTGGGGTTGCAGTTGCTAATATAATTGCGGCGACATCATGAGGCGTAATATTGGCATTTGCGATTGCTCGTTTAGCAGCCATTGCTGCTAAATCACTCGTCGCTGTTCTCTCGTCAGCAATATGCCGCTCGCTTATTCCTGAACGGGTTCTTATCCATTCATCTGATGTCTCGACAATCTTTTCCAGGTCGAAGTTGGTCAATATTTTTTCCGGCACATATGTGCCAATTCCTGAAATATATGATTTCATTTTATTGTCTTCTTTTTAATCTCTTCAATAATATTAGTTTCCACACAACGCTTGGCAAGTTTAATAGCGTTCTTCAATGCAATAGGTGATGAATGGCCATGACCAATAATCACAATCCCCTCGACGCCAAGGAGAATACCACCACCATATTCTTCATAACTGAATTTTGCCTTCAGGTCCTCAATTGCGGGTCGTACCAGAAATCGTCCAAATTTCCGACGCATTGCGGCATCAACAGTCTCCTTTAACATCTGCCATAATACATCAACAATCGCTTCGGAAAATTTCAATATGACATTACCGGTAAATCCGTCACACACGATAACATCAGCAAACCCCTTCATTATATCGCATCCTTCAATATTTCCAATGAAGTTGAGTTTGCTCTCTTTTAAAATTTGATATGCCTTTTGTATTATCTCATCACCCTTTGCACTCTCCTTACCAACATTCAAAATGGCAACCCTCGGATTTTCTTTATTAAGGGTAATCGTCGTAAAGATTGAACCCATAATACCATAATTCAAAAAATCTATCGGCTTTGGCTTGATATTAGCACCAACATCAATCATAATAGAATAACCAGATTCAGTAGGTATCGTTATTGCAAGACCAGGCCTTGAGATACTTTCAATCTGTCCCAATTCAATCATACCGAAACCCATGATTGCGCCGGTATTGCCAGCACTTACCACCGCGTCGACCTCTTTATTTTTCAAAAGGCTGAAGACTACACCAAGGGATGAATTCTTTTTCTGGCGGACCGCAACTGTGGGGATTTCATGCATACCAACCACTTCGTCAGCAACGCGAAAATCGAAGCCATAACTTCTCACATCATGTTCATGGTCACCTTTACCAACAACCAGAAGGTCACAAACCGATTCTTCTCCTAATATTCTGAGTGCCTCGAGTTCAGTCTTCGGTGCAGTATCTGAACCCATTAAATCAAAGCCGATTCTCATTCCTTCTCTTTCTCTTTTGGTGCGACAACTAATTTTCCATTATAATAACCACAGACCGGACACACCCGATGTGGCATTCTCGGACTGTGACATTTAGGACATTCACAATAATTTATTGGATATAATTTAAAATGTGAGCGCCGCTTATTTTTTCGTGAATGGGAATGTCTCCTTTTTGGTAATGGCATTATTTTTCTCCTTTTTTATTTTGCTATCAACTATCTGTCAATGGGTACATATTCATCGCCCGGAACCATTTATTGAGTAGTCCCATTCTTTTTCGCTTATCCTCATGTAAGGTAAACGGCCTCCCTCGGCAGTCAACTACAATGCCAACAACACCTCCGGAAATTTCTGCCTCTACTATCTTTCCTTTACCATTTCCCACATCAAAACCTTTTTCTGGATGGAGGATAAATTTCGCCTTTTTTCCTACTTCTAAAGGTAAGAGCGCAATCTCACCATATTTAACACTCATCTCTTGTGTCTTTTTATCCTCATATTCAACCTTCAATTTCAGGACATTAACACCTTCTTTGCCTTCGCCCACGGGTGCGATACAGGAACCGAGTAGTATCAAACAGTCCTTATCAAAGACCTCAGTTGCCGACCGTTCGTGAACCGTTGAGAGGACACCCAGATGAGGCATCATAAATATCGAATCCACCGCAAGTCTGGTAATACCCTGGGGTAAAAATGCGTCAATAAGCATTAATGCGGCTTGATTTCTTCTTGGCGCATGGGATAGCACACCGCCTGAACCAATGAGAAGATTCAAGGCCATCAAGTCAATAAGTGTCTCACCGGTCATTGTCTGGGCAAATGTGTCAGAAATTGTTCTCTCCTGTTGCACACCTTTCAATCCAACCGCCATAGACTTATGCTGTTCAAAGGCAAGTCTCAATGCCTCACGGGCAATTGCCTGTTCAATCTTTAAATCCTCTAAGGCATGAGGAATTGTCGTAGGGCGAATCATCTTGTTTCTAATTCTATTACGTAAATCCCTTTCATCAACTTCAAAAGGTAGCCAGCGCATAATGTTTTCGATCCCACTCTCAGCCAGAACATTACTGATGGAATAAGATAATCCTAAATTTGCACTAACCGTGCGATTGAATATGCCCTGAAATACAGAAAAAACATCGGTCGTCGCACCGCCAATATCCACGCCAATCGCTGTAATCTTCTCTTTTCGTGCTACTGTTTCCACTAAAAGACCTACGGCACCAGGTGTTGGCATTATGGGCGTATCAGTCATCTCCATAAGTTTCTTGTAGCCCGGGGCATGGGCCATCACATGCTCCATGAACTGGTCATGGATTTTGTGTCGTGCCGGACTCAAATTTTCCTTTTCAAGAATAGGTCTAATATTTTCTACAATAACAAGTGAAGTATGCTCCTTTAGTGTTTTCAGAATTATCTCTCGGGCATCTTTGTTCCCAGCATAGATAACTGGTAGTTGATACCCAATGCCAAATCTCGGCTTTGGGTCGGCCGCCTTGATTAGTTCAGCAAGTTCAACAACATGCGAGATTGTGCCACCATCAACACCGCCAGAAAGGAGAATCATATCAGGTCTTAAATTTCTTATGCGCTCTATCTTTTCATGGGGAAGCCGTCCATCATTTGAGGCAATAACATCCATAACAATTGCTCCAGCCCCAAGCGCTGCCCTGGCTGCACTCTCAGCCGTCATGGTCAGAACTACACCGGCAACCATCATCTGTAGGCCACCACCAGCCGATGAAGTTGATACATAAAAATCTACCCCGTCATTCCCTTTCACACCTTTGATAATCTCTTCGCCATCGAGAATCTTTACATCGGCGAGTTCCTCAACCTCACGTGTAGCATTCAAAACACCCTTTGTTACATCTTCAAACGGGGATTCGACCGTTGTCGGTGCCTCACCACGGACGATTAAACGATATTCTTCACCCCGTTTCTCAATCAGAATTGCCTTAGTAGTTGTACTACCACAATCAGTGGCGAGAATTCTTATTGGATTTTCGAAGTTCATCCTTTTCCTCTTCGAGATGTTCAATCTCACAAATCAATGCCTCAATATTATTTCTGTCTTCTAACATAGAAGCAATCTCTTCGTACTCACGATGAGAGAAAAATGCGCGATAAAAAGGTTGCATGAAAATCAAAAATTGATTTGCCAGAAATGATAAAGGCTTCGAAGATTCTAAAAAAACAATGGCAACAGGCGTGAGCCGGAATTCAACCACCTTCTGGGCAATTTTCTTCATCAAAAAGCTCTTTCGTTCCTCGGTTATTTCAAATTTTATCTCTTCCATCTTAGTCTCAGTTCCTTGGCTGCCTTTACCTCATCGAGCCTCCTTACAGGTGTATTATGTGGTGCTGACTTTAGTGCCTCGCCATCTTCTTCTGCCTCTCTTCGAATCAATTTCATTGTCTGAATGAACCGGTCAAGGGTCTCCTTCGATTCACTATCCGTAGGTTCAATCATCAATGCCTCACTCACAATCAATGGAAAATAGATGGTTGGTGCATGAAGTCCAAAATCTAAAAGCCTTTTTGCAACATCAAGGGTTCTTACACCATAATCCTTCAGATTTTTCCCAGATAAGACACCTTCATGCATGCAAAAGCTTTTATAGGGCAAGAAGTAATCATCCCTCAGGGATTGAATAACATAATTAGCGTTTAGAATCGAGGACCTTGCTATCTGCTTTAAACCTTCTTCACCGATTATCCTTAAGAATGTATACGCCTTCACCATCACCAAAAAATTACCATAGAAGGTCTGAACTTTTCCAATTGAATCTGGGAGATTGTAGTCAAAGTAGTATTGTGCGTTCTCTTTTCTTAACACGGGGATAGGTAAAAATGGTTCAAGCAATTTTCTCACCGCAACTGGTCCTGAACCAGGACCGCCACCCCCATGAGGCGTTGAAAATGTCTTATGTAGATTAAAATGAACAGCATCAAAACCTAAATCACCAGCACGGGTGAAGCCTAACAATGCATTAAGATTTGCTCCATCAAGATAAACTAAGCCGCCTTTCTTGTGAATAATTTCTGTAATTTTGACGACATTCTTTTCGAATAGTCCCAGTGTGTTAGGGTTGGTGAGCATCAACCCAGCAACCTCTTCAGTCATCAATTGATTAAGACGCTCGATGTCCACAAGTCCTTCTTGATTCGACGGCAAGGTAACTGGTTTAAAGCCCGAAAAGTTCACACTCGCCGGATTTGTACCATGGGCAGAATCAGGAATAAGGATGTATGCCCGTGGCTCGTTTTTCTTGTTGAAATACGCCTTGAACATACTGATAGCAGTAAACTCACCCTGTGCGCCTGCTGCCGGCTGTAGGGTTACGCCATCTAAATTGACAAGTTTCTTTAAATAATCACCAAGTTCGTACATCAATTTCAGAGCACCCTGAACGACTTCCACAGGCTCAAGCGGGTGGAGTGTGGTAAGACCTTCCAAGCGTGCAACCTCTTCATTTATCTTTGGGTTATATTTCATTGTGCAAGAACCAAGGGGATAAAAATCTTTGTCTACATGGTGATTTAAACTTGATAGATTTACAAGATGTCTGATAATTTCTGGTTCGCTTACCTCAGGTAATAGGGCTGGTGACATTCTTAGAAAGCTGTGTAGTAATTTAATCTCCGGAACATCGCATTTGGGCGAGGAGTATCCCTTTTTACCAGCTTTTGAAATCTCAAAGATCAATTCCATAATATCCTACTTAATAGAATTCGTAGTTGGTTCACAGAAGGCGAAGCGCTTGAAAGGATAAAAAGCATTATCTTTTGTAGGTTTTTATAAACCTTTCAAACGAGCGGTCATAAGTTCGCTCGACATCCGAAGGAAAACAGCAGGCAGGCAGCTGATGCATGCTAAGATGATAACTCACGCACTCACAACACTTGCCCTTTCTTGAACACGGCTCATAAGTGCAGATGCAATCTTTCAAATTCTTGTTGATATTGCATTCCATAATCAATTATACATAAAATAGGCGTGATGTCAACTACTGCACCTTATTAACTATTGACAAACCATCAAAAATATTTATAATTGTTCGAGCTTGTAACCGTAGAGGTTTACCCTTGTTAGCATTGATAAGGGAAGTAAGGCTTGAAAGGAGAAATATGGTCTACGGAAAGGTGAAGTGGTTCGATGGTAAGAAGGGCTATGGGTTCATCGAGAAAGAAGATGGAACCGGTGACGTCTTCGTCCATTATCAAGATATTGTTGGCGAAGGTTATCGTGTCCTTAAACAAGGTGACCGAGTTAAGTTCGAAATTACCCAAACCCCAAAAGGTGATAAAGCCATTAAAGTCGAACGCACAGAATAATTTGAGACTTTGTCTCAAAAAGGGGTTTGTTTTTCACCAAGCCCCTTTTTAATTTTTGTGCTTTAAAATATGCTATTTTACCAACCACCTCTAACTAAAATTGTTTACCGATGAATCAGTTGCTACATTTAACTGCGGCTTTTTATACTTACAATATGACCATTCTGGAATGGCATCTTATGTGCAATGTAGTGGTTTGAAAATTTACATATAATATCCTCTAAGGTCCAATAACGTACATAAAATAGATGTTTTTTATTCGTATCCATTACAGCCCCGACAATAAAAACTCCACCTTCTGATAGACAATGCTTCACATTTTCCATTGCAACAATCAATTTAGAATCTTTTACAATATGTTCAATAACATTCATCATTACAATTACATCAAACCCCTCTTCTATTTTCGCTGATGTAATATCGCTCTTAAGAAATTTAAATTGAGGAAATTTTTTTCTAAGTGAATCAAATAACACATCGGTTATATCAATGCCAGTGTAATCTCTCGCACCCAATTTGTAAAGTAATTCCGTGTAGAAACCCGTTCCACAACCGATTTCTAATACCTTTATCCTCGAAAAATCGATCCCTTCTTTTTTGCATAAATTTATAAAAATTTTTGCCGACTCAGCATACATCATTGCATTCTTTTCTTCAGATAAATTTACATTTCCAGCACCTTTAAGTGATTGTCCATATTTTAAGAATCTATCACGCCAGTATTTTTCTATGGCGTAGTCATCTCCCCTACAGTACTTCAGCGGCCCAATAATCTTTTTATATAAAGCCCCTTTCATAGTATCCAATAGATTTTTGCTAATATTTTTTAATTCTTTTTTCATTATATAAGCATAATCTAAAATCACGGTATGTCAATGGAACATCAAGAGATGAATACCTTTTCAAAGCGCTCATTAATTCATCTTGACTGATAGAAGTATTTCGCTATAATTATTTGTGCAGTGGCAACGGATTATAGATGTAAACATAAATCGACTCAATGAGTCATTGAAATTTATCGAGGATATAACAAGGCTTTACATGAACAATAAACGTCTTTTAATGCTGGTTAGAAAAATCCGTCGTAACTTTTTAATTGTGAAAATGGCATTACCGTTGGTCAATTTAATTACCTATCGTCAGAGCCAACAGGATCTTGGCCGATATGCAGAGTTCGACAGTGCATCAAAAAAAGGAATGAATGATTTAATAATTACCAATCTAACAAGGGCTAAAGAGTCTTCAAGAATAATTGAGGAAATCGCCAAATCACAGAATCTAAAGATAGGTAATAAAATGAAAGCGATAAGGTTCCAGCTCTACGATTTAGAAAAGAATATTATCGAATCATTGAAAAAAATTTTCGAGCCAAGACTATGTGCAATTCTTGATGAAAGGTATTTAATAAAGTCACAATTGGCAAAAATGGTTCACATCCTCGAAAGTAATGGTGCAACGATGATACAATTGAGAATAAAAACTTTATCAAGTCGCGAATTTTATGACTGGGCAAGGACAATAAGAAATATCATCACTAAATTAGAAATTAAATTTATCATCAACGATCGTATTGATATCGCCCTTGCCTGTGGGGCCGATGGTGTCCATCTTGGGCAGGATGATATATCGCTTAAAAAAGCACGAGAAATTCTAGGTGATTGTTATATAATTGGTGCATCAGCACATAATAAAAAAGAGGCGAGAGAAGCTGAAGACGATGGTGCCGACTATATCGGTGTTGGTGCAATATTTAAAACAAAAACAAAACCTGATGCCCATGTCTGTGGTCTCAAAATATTGAAATCTATCTGTCGAATGGTGAATATTCCAGTCATTGCAATAGGAGGTATAAACGATAAAAATTACAAGGCAGTATTTAAGGCAGGCGCAGCAGGGATAGCTGTCTCTTCTTATCTATTTGAAGGTGACTTAAAGAAAAATATCCATTCATTGACAATTAGAAGATTGTGATTATACTCAAAAATGGGATAAAAAGGTGGGAAGAAGAAAGGAGAACAAATGAATTTCACAATTTCAGCAAGAAATTTTGATTTAACCGAGACCCTAACCGAGTTTGCACAAAAAAAATTAAGGAAATTAGAAAGATACTTCAATTATATCATTGATGGACACCTTGTCTTAGAGAAAGATAAAGGAATAAGTATTGTTGAACTCGTTTTATTAGTTAAGCATTCATCCATCAACAGCAAGGTTAGAAATCATGATATCTATCTTGGAATTGGCGAAGTGGTAAAGAAGATAGAAAGGCAACTACAAAGATATGAGGCAAAATTTAAGGAAAGGAAGAGACTTTCCAGAAAAGGAAAGAAGTATGATTGAACTAACTGTCAAAACTCTTTATAAAGAGAAGAGAGACGATTTCTCATTTGAAATTGTTGCCGGGGAAAAATATCTGTCAAATCAAAGAATAACTACCTGCGATATTTTTAGGCCTGGTCTTGCCATTGCTGGTTATACTGGATATTTCCTAAGTGATAGAATTATGATAATAGGAAAGACTGAAACTTCTTACATGAAGACACTCAACCGCAAAGTCAAAGATAAAAGGATTGCCACGATTATGAGATTGGGCACACCCTGTGTAATTGTCACTAAAAAATTGAGTGTCGACAAGAAACTAATCATTGAGGCCGACCGCCGCAAGATTCCTATCCTGCGGACACCGATGTCAACAACACCGCTCATACATGCCCTGTCAACCTATCTTGATTATAAACTTGCACCCACGGAATTCGTTCAGGGAACCCTTGTGGATATTTATGGTGTTGGAGTTCTGTTCATTGGAAAACCAGGCACCGGTAAAAGTGAATGTGCACTCGATTTGGTAGAGCGTGGTCACCGTCTTGTGGCTGATGACCTTGTAAAAATTATAAGGAGGGGTGATATTCTCATTGGCGCCGGTGCGGAAAAGAGTGACCTTTTAAGACATCATATCGAAATCAGGGGTGCCGGCATTATTGACATCTTCCGAATATTTGGTGTTAAATCGGTTCGTTTAAGAAAGCGTATAGAAATAATCATTGAACTCATTTTTTGGAACGAAATAAAAGGCGAGTACGACCGAATTGGACTGGAGAAATCTGAAAAAGAGATTCTTGGTATTCCTGTTCCCTATGTCGTTATACCATTAACCCCTGGAAAAAACATTTCCGTTATTGCTGAGGTGATTGCAATGAACTACCTTCTTCAATTACGCGGGATAGATGCAGCCAAAGAATACGACCGCGAATTAAAAAAAATCTTGACCAAAGACGAAATCCCTGGTGTCTATTTTGATGAAGACATAGAATGAGAAGAAAAAACAAACATATTATTAGAGGAATATTGATAGGACATGGTGACTTTGCCAAAGCTATGCTCAAAGCGGCTGAAAAGATTGTGGGAAAACAGAGATATGTCAATGTTATTTCTAATGTAGGGCTGTCCTGTGACTTACTTAGCAAAAAGATAAATAAGATTATCCACGAATCAAGAAATGAAAAAATAATTTTTATTGACTTACCCGGCGGTAGTTGTGCACTCTCGTGCCTTAATATTGCAAAGACAACCAAAAATCTGAATATAATATGCGGTGCAAATTTACCTATTTTAATCGAGTTTTTTTTGTTGCGAGAAAAATATTCAGCAAAAGAACTTACACCAACCTTGATAAAAAAGGGTAGAGAAAATATTATTAAGTTAGGGGAGAAAAATCGTTAATATCAAAACCATAGGTGAAATCTTTGAAAGGTCAGCAGAAAATTATCCAGAAAATTTAGCCTTAAAAAAGGGCGAGATAACATATACTTATCGGCAACTAAAAGAAAGGGTAATTACTGTAAAAAATTACCTTCTCGAACTTGACCTTAAAAAGGGTGAGCGATTTGCTGTACTCGGTGAAAATCGACCAGAATGGGCAATTTCCTATTTATCTATCTTGAAGGCAGGACTTATTTGTGTGCCATTAGACCCCTTATTAATCGAAGGCGAAATCTTGCATATCCTTCGTGTCAGCGAGGCGAAGGGTATATTCGTCTCAGAAGGACATAATTACAAAATTGAGGCAATAAAAGAAGAACTTAAAAATCTAAAATTTGTGATTCCTATGAATAAAATCAGAAGTCTTAACGCAAAAAAAGATTTTGAGGCGGGCGAGAGTGACCCCGATTCCTTGGCAGTTTTAATCTTTACCTCTGGCACCACGGGTACATCGAAGGCAGTAATGCTCAGTCACAGAAATATTTTGTCAAATATTGAATCTATTGAAAAAGTGATACCCTTAAATACATCTGATAACCTGGTTTCAATTATTCCCATGCATCATACATTTGAGGCTACTTGCGGTTTTCTCTACCCACTATATTGTGGTGCATCTATCCATTATTCACCAAGTTTAAAACCCAACGAATTAATTGCAACAATGAAGAATGCACGCATAACCTGTATGATTGCTGTCCCTATTCTATTTGAGAAGTTTATCCAGGGATTGCATAAAAAGATTACAAGTTCATCAATCCCCACGAAAATTATCTTTACTACAATTAGTAGCGTCGGCTTGGTCTTTAAATTTCTGCGTAAGCCATTATTTGCAAAAGTAAGAAACGAAATGGGTTTGGGAAACTTGAGAATTGCTATTGCCGGTGGAGCAGCACTACCAACAAGGGTTGTTGACAAATTAGAATTACTTGGTATACCAATCCTTCAAGGTTATGGCTTGACCGAGGCATCGCCCGTCATTTCGACAAATCCCATGGCAAAGCCAAAGAACAAGTCGGTTGGTCTCCCCTTACCTGGTGTGGATATTAAAATTCATGAGCCTGATGACCAGGGAATTGGTGAAATTATGGCACAGGGTCCTAATTTAATGCTTGGTTATTATAATAACAAGAAGGCAACCGAAGAGGTCTTGAAAGATGGCTGGCTTTATACCGGCGATTTAGGATATATTGATAATGATGGATACCTGTATATTACCGGGAGAAAGAAGAGTGTGATTGTAACTCAAACTGGCAAGAATATTTACCCTGAGGAACTTGAAGAACTATTATTAAAGAGCGAATGGATTAAAGAGGTTCTTGTTGTGCCAAGAATTGATGCAAAGACAAAAAAGGAAGAGGTATGCGCACTTATCTATCCTGATTATGAATTGTTGGAAGAGAACAGTGCTACAAAAAGCATCACATTGTCTGTGGAAGAAGTTCAGGCAGTCTATAAGGATATAATAAGAAAAATTAATGAAAATCTACCAATCTATAAAAGAATCACACAATTTGAAATCCGTGAAGAGGAATTTCCAAAGACAACAACCCAGAAGATAAAAAGGCATATGTTTATTGACCGCGGGATTAGGGTATAAACACGCAGGCGATATTGCGTTTATTCATTCAATTACCTTAAATACCTGGTCGTGTTCGTGAACTGGCGCATCTACTTTTAGTCCAATACTCTGTCCTTTTACTGCCTTCTCAATCGACTGGTGTTCAATCTGCATCGAATTTATCTTTTGATTGAAATCGGACACACGCCCCTTGATGTGAATGGTATCATTAATGTTCAATTCATCATCCGTAATCTCTATTACCGCCACGCTAATCTTATTAAAATAGTGCGTAATCTTGCCGATTAATTTTTCCATTTTTCACTCCTTGGGAATTATTCTAATCAATATTCGACAAGTGTCAATGGGTTTTTATGATGTTATCATAAAAGATTATAGGACTATTTCAGCAGAATTACCTTTTTCGTCTCATTATAACCATCGGCTTGTAGTTGTATGAAATAGATACCAAAGGGCAGTTTGCGACCAGAATCGTCGGTGCCAGACCAGGAGACTTTGTCTGATAGTCCGATAGTCTGATAGTCCCATTGTCTAACTACTCTGCCACTCGCATCGTAAATTTTGAGGCTTGGGGCTAAGGGCACAGGGCTAAGAGTATTTGTTCCTTTGCTCTCGGCATTTTGCTCTTTGCCAACGCTGATTCTTGTCAGCGTTGAAAACGGATTCGGACAGACCTTTAATTGTATTGCCTCAGGCGTAGAGCGTAAAGCGTTTTCTCCAATTTCTACATAGGGACTACAGCCAAGATAGAGACGTGCTGGGCAATCATTACTGGCATATAAAATAGCAGCAAATGGATCAATATTGCTAAGTATGAGGGCACAGTACGCATAATAGCCTCGGTTTCTGAGTGTATCAATTCTCTTTGCCAATTGTGGTAAACCAGGCCTAGAAGTTGCCGACTGGGTGCAATTTATTGGACTAGCCCAGGTTAAACCATTGTCGTTTGACCATACTAAATACAAGTCCCACCAGTTCAGGGTATCAGGCAGATTATTTCTCGGCATACAATACAAAACCGCAACATAATTTCCACCAGTTGCAATCGTTGGATAGAAGCACTCGGTGTCGGGCGCGCCAAACGTTGATGAAACCTGAACCGGTGGCACACCTGAAGTATAAGACACATAAATTTTGCCATACCAGGGATACTCATTATCATCACCATCAATTGCATCAAAGACCAGTCTCGGCTCTCCATTATCAGTCAACGCCATCTGGCGAAACGAAATTGTGGTATTTGGGTATGGTGGCGTGAATGCAAGACTCCAGGTTTGTTCACTGCTCCAGTTAATACCATTAGTTGTTGTTTTGTAGTATATAAGGGTATCATTTGTGTTGGCATAATAAAAGATATAAGCGATACCACCATTCACATCAAAACCCCAATAATATGCCGCAGAGGCAATAACCCCTGAGGCAATTTGATTGGTGAGTGTTGAATCCCAGGTGCGATAGACAATAGAATCCGTGATGGTAACACCGATAAAGAGAATATTTCCATCTGCCAGTTCTTTGCCAATTACTTTGTGCACATTTACATCACCAGGACCGATATCAACTGGTGAATCCCAAAGAGAAGAAAACCAGCCACCAGATTCCCATTGGGCACCCATTCCGCCCCAGTTGAGAGAGATTAGGAAGGGATATGATATATAAGGCTTCACACTTGCAATTGATGTAGGGTACCGGGCAGTGGAATTGGCAGTAAAATCAGTAATGCTGAAAGAAAGGTCACCAGGAAATTGATTTACATTTAACCCGGTATGTGCGAAGTTTCGCGTGACTATCTGAATACCATCAACTACTGAACAATAGGCAATTACCTCCTGCATTTGAGTCCATAAACTGTAAGTGCACATTGAATCAACCAAAATATGAATATGCTGAGCAGGTGCGAAAATTATGCTCAATAATAAAGCAATTAAGATTCTCTTCATCTTTATCTCTCCAATTTAATTATTTTTTGAATGACCGGCAAATTCTCCTTTTTTAAATACACAAGTCTTCGCAAGTCTTCAAGGTCTTCGGGGACGGGGGTTGACTTTTTGGCACATACCAGTAACTTTCTCAAACTGCTTAATTACTTCTAACGGAGACTCAAAAGTGTAATCATCACTTCGCATCCGAAATGACTCTTTGATAGCCCGACGCCGATTAAAACACCCGGCAATCTCATCAACAAACCCAGCACCACCCAAGACATAACCAAAACGAGTATACTGTAAGGGTAATTCCTTATCCTTGGCTAACCAATCCGCAAGCAGATGACGAAATTCTTTCCTACTACCAAAAACCTCCTCCATATAAACATTATCTATAATATCCGAATGCTTGTTAGAGAAATAAAAGGCAATACTCGACCAAGAATAATGATAAGGCTCTTTTACAACACCAGCACGAACCGGATTCAATAATACATAAATGACTGCCATAATCAGATAATTGTCCTTTTGAATCAAAGTTGACTTGTAGCGATCCTGAAACACATAACCACGGCCACCCATTCGACGACGATAGTCTAAACCATAATATCCATTCACATAACGCATAAAGTCTGCCAGCCTGCCCGATGAGTTTTGCAAAACCAGATGATAATGATTATCCATAAGATAATAAGCAAATAATCTAATCCGGTGAATCTTTCGGGCTTCCCGCAAAAGGCACAACAGATACTCTTTACCCTCTTGTCCAGCCAGAATTGACTCACCATTTAGCCCCCGACTCATCACATGGTGATATGCTCCTTTATAGGTAACCCGCGCCATTCTCATAAACTAATTATAACCAATTGTGCCCAAAAGTCAACCCCCGTCCCCGAATGGCCTTAGAATGGCCTTAGGAATGTCACTTAGAATGTCACTTATGCTGAATTACCAAGACCGCCATAGATTGACAAACTCTTTAACCCATAACATGATTATAAAATTTGGTCTTTGAATAAAGGGATGGTGTGGTAAAAAAACACCAATTAAGGACGAGCTATTCCATTTTTTAGGAAAAACTTACCTCTTACCTCCAATCTCTAATTATTTATATTTATAAATTATACCAAATAACTATGAACAGTCAATAGTCGCAGTTGCTTAATCAACAACCCACCAAAATTCACCATCCCCTTAACTACTCCAATTCTATATAAACCTTCAACGATTCTGCCCAGGCACTGCCAAAGAAACCAATGCCATTTTCAATACCATAACAAGGATAATCGCTACCCCAATGGAATTCATAGTTAAAATAATTGCTATCATGGACGAATACCGTAAATAGATAAAATCCACTTGAGGAAATATATTCCTCCTGAAATTGACTTATGGCGACATTCATAATTGTATCGCTGGTTATCCCAGGCAGGTAAACCCACCATGCATAACCACCAATGTGTTCTGCATCACAAAAAACATAATAAATTGCCCCACCCTTACTTTTGGTAAATTTTATAGTATCTGTGATACTCATTGTATCAAGCCAATTCGGACTGATTATCCGAAACTTGCCGGGGATTTTAGTCTTACCAGTTACTGGTTCAAATCCTGGTGCCTGAACCAAGATATGATAGGTAGATTCTGCTTGGATATATATGGGTTTAGTTGAACGAAAATAACTATTAAAAGCGTAAATCAGGGTATCAACAATATTCGGACCAGAAATATAAACTGATGCATCCTGCAGGTCATATTCAGCTAATTCATCCATACCATAGGCACGGTTAATAATTGCATACGGATATAACTCATCATTGCGTAGAATGCAGACAACATTCAACTGTAATTCAAACTCAAAATTAGATTTTTTCTCACAAAAAACGAGCACACAGATAATTGCTAATGTCCAAAAAAGCCTTAATATAAGAAAATATTTTTTTAAACCATTCTTCATATTCAAAATTTGATGTTTATCCCGAAGGAAGGAACCGGAATTGGTAAAATTGAATAACCGACCTTACGAGGAATTTCCGATGGATCACCGTTTTCATCGTATAGTTCATAAATATAAAAGGCGATATTTTTTCGGGCATAAAGGTTGATGATATCCAGATACCAGTTTCCAGCCAGACCGAAAAATTTCATTCCTTTTTCATAATGGATGTCAAGGCAATGAGAAACCGGCAACCGATAAAAATCACGTGGACCTGAAAGATAATGCCACTCCCTTTCCCATTCGTATGGAGTCTCCTGATTGTCCGAAAAAAAGTAGTATTGATATCGGGCAATCATATCCGCATATGGCAAACCACTGCCCAGATACCAATGTAAATCAATCCTTCCACCTTTTAAAATAGGAACTAAATTGGGAATTATTGACCCTAAGGTAATATTGATATTGTGCCGTCGGTCATACCTTGGATAATAGGATTCATCATCCACATTTCTTCTTGTCCAGGCAAAGGAATAACTTATCCAGCCCGAAATATCCTTGAACCTTTTTTTAAAGAAAAGATCAATCCCAGTTGCATAACCAGTACCAACTTTTAAACTTTCCGTTGGGGTGCTAAAGAAGATATCCTCTTCTTTAGGAATTAATAGATTGTAGTATTTTTTATAATAGGTTTCAAATGTAAAATTGGCATCTTCACCAAACCATCGTTCAATACCGCCAATCAAGTGATAACTCACTGGGGGGCTATGGGTTTTATCAATCGGTCGCCAGAAATCAAAGATTGAAAAATATGATTCCTGGCTATTCAATGTAATTAAGAATTGACTGTATTTACCAGCAGAAAAGTTAAAGGCGAGATTTTCACCATAACGATACTTTAATCCCAGACGCGGATTATAAATCAGGCGATTACCCTGATTATAATATAAACCTCGAATACCTAACTGAAGATAGAATATCGGAGGCATTAATACCCATTTATCCTGGAGATAGATACCAATTAAATTAGAATATTGAAGTGGGGGACCAAATAGACCTTCAACAACTTCCCAGCTTTGTTCCATCTTTAAATTTTCTTCCTGAATCCCAAACTCCGTTGTATGATTTTCATTTAAAAGGTAGGTGAAATCTGCTTTTGCAGAGATACTGGTTATCTCCTCGATGAGCTTGATGTTCTGGGTTGTATCAGTAAAATTCTCATACCAAAAATGGGTAAAGAAATTACTACAGACCCCGAGCATCTCTCCATAAATTTGAGGGTTAAAGACCCGACGCCAACGGCCAGAGATACCACGATTACCCCAGGATAAAGATATCTTTTCTGAAGAAGTTGATAAGCCTTCCGTGAAAGAAAGAATATCAGCACCACCAAATCCGGTAAAGGTAAACCGATTATCAAGGGATGGATTATAGTTTATCTTTGCGACACCATCATAAAAATAGTAAGGCAGACTAACATCTTTATTAAAAATATGGCTATAGGACCAGACAAGGGCATCAAAGTATGTGCGCCGACCACTGAATAATAGTGACCCCTTGGGTATTGGTCCCTCAATTAAAAATTTTGTTGTAATGAGTCCAGCGCCGACCTCACCCTGGTATCGCTTTGAATTTCCTTCTTTTGTAGTAATATCAAGCACTGCCGAGAGACGGTCACCATATTTTGCTGGAAAACCGCCAGCATAAAGTTCTGCCATACTCATCGCATCCGGATTGAAAGTAGAAAACAAGCCAAAAAGATGGGTTGTTGGATTATAAATTATGATGCCATCTAAGAGCACTAAATTTTCATCCGGGCTTCCACCACGCACATACAATTTATTGGAAAGGTCGTGCATACTCACAATCCCCGGCATCAATTGCAGGGATTTGATTAAGTCTGCTTCAAAAAGTGTCGGAACTGATTTTATTTCTTGAGTCGTGAAGGTAATATGACTCACCTCAACACCCTTTTCAAACCTTTCCCGGTCTGCGGTAACCACCACCTTTTCCAATTCAATTGGTGTAGGATTTAACTCAACATTAATAGTTAAAGTCTTGCCCGGCAAAATATTGACGATTTTCTGAACTGTTTCATAGCCGATATAAGAAAATGTGATCTGGTATGTTCCTTCGGGAATTTTCTGAATAAAATAATATCCCTTCTCATCGGTGCTTGCACCCAGCTGAGTATTTTCAATCACAACATTTACATATACCAACTTTTCGCCATTTGTGGCATCATTGACAAAGCCATTGACCCCACCAAATTCTGAAGAATAAAGCAGACAAATTAGAAAACCAAAAACTAATAAATTTTTTACCACATATGAATTATATTTACTACTCAATTTTTATCAAGAGCGTTAACACGATGTTCTGAAAAAATGCTTATCGTACTCGGATCCTAAACTTTTTGGCTAACAGTTTTAGTTGCATTAATTGTTGTGGGTTAGAAATTATAAGGCCACAATCTTCCTTATTAGGGTCTTCCCGTGAATGAAGAAGACACCAGCAGCAGGTGCCTTCCAGATAAATCTTTTGTTAGTATTTCTGTAAACTTTTCTACCAGCAAGGTCATAAATATCAATTTCACTTACTGGTTCAAAGTTTTCGATATAGAAGCAGCGTGGACTAAGTTGTTTTACAGAGATGTGGTTATTGGAAAAACATTTCGAAATTTCTTCTGTTCCCATCTCTCGCAAGGTAATTACTTTTAAACATTCGGTACTATCACCAGCATTATCTTTCAGCACAAGCCGAACTTCGTATTGACCAGGTGACAAACCGACGGTATTCCAGTAATCAAGGGTATCATGGCGGATTTCAACAAACTGGGAATCTCCGAGCGGTATCCAATTTGAATCACCCACCGGTCGATAGAAAAGATAATAAAAGCCGAAATCTAGGGGATGAAAAGGACCTTTATCTACCCATGCTGAACCGAGGATACCGACTGTGTCATCAGTATTTGCATTGGAAGGTCCCGTAATTGCTGCCACAAAGACGATTGAGGTATCAGAGGGAATAGGGTCTTCGGGAAACTGGGAATTAACAAAAATCATCACTGATGCACCAGTTGCCCAGATATTGCCCCAGGGCATTGAACAATAGGCAACAATGCATAGTCCTCTATTTTTGGTAATTATATCCGCAAAGATACTGGAAAAAGCAACGAGTAGAAAGGCATTATTGCTCGCTTCCAGATGTCCACCAGAACCATCACAGAATGCATTATGGATGAAGGCATAACTATTGCCATAGGCACATAATTCGCCAAATATTGAATTTCCAAGATCGAGGTTCACGGTATCACTTGGATATAAATTCCATGTCTGGACTGTGGTATTTATTAGATGATAATTTCGGTCACTCACAGGTAAAGTCCAATCTGGATAAAATAGACCATTTACCAAGCCAGAAAGTGCAAAGGTATCTATACCCTGAAAGATTAATCCTGTTACTCGAAGTTCTGAACTATCAATTGTTACAGCGCTACCTTTTAACGGTATTGCTGCCCACATACAGTTTGTGGAACTATCAATTTCTACATGATAATTAATGCCCTGGACATTACCCAGCGTTGAATCGAAATGGAAACCATACACAGTGTCTCCCGGCGGGAATCCGATACCAACAATTGATGATTCTGGAAAGAAATACCAAGAAAGGAAATTATCAACTTTATGAAAACGGGCAAAACAGTCATCAGCAAAGAGCCACTCACCAGTGATACCAACATTGTTCAAAAACACATTTGATCGCTGACTGACCATTGCAGTGGTCCAGTCCTGATTGGTTACATTCTGGATGATGACCCGGGCATAGCCCAAGGCAGCAAAACCGAAGGGATAGCCATTATAACTCGTAAAAGAATTGGTAAGGATAAACTTTGCCGAATCAACAAGTGTGATACCATACTGGTAGATATAATCCTGTAAAAATCTCAGTGTGCTTGAGTCAGCCAGCGCCTGACCATAATTGAGCACATAAATGTTACCATCAAGGTTGAAATCTGCATACCTTAGTCTGAGTACACCATCATTAACCACAATAATGTTGCCCGCATTATAAAAATAACCTGAGATATTTAAAGTCTCACCCGGCACATCACCAATGATTATATCAGCGCAAGCGAAATTATACTGAGGTTGATGCAGAAATTGTCTTAAACCATTTGCATACATTTTTTTATCAACTTCTGGTAATTGGAAAACAACATGCTCGCTGTAATGTTCCCGAATCAAGTCCAGGGCTTTATCTATTTTATTCTGATTCACATTACCAAAAAATCCAATTGTCAATAATAACCACATACTACCTCCTTTGCGCAATAGTCATTATACAAAAAATTATTAAATTGTCAAAGGCCTTGAATGTAATCCTTGACACTGGCGGTTTTTGGCGTATAATTAATTTGTTATGAAGCGGTCATCGAAGACAGATAAACAACAGAATACAACGCATGGTCTAAATATTGTGTTTGAAGACACCTATTATGGAGAAGGCAGAGATTTTATTATATCAGACTTTATTAACTGGCAACCATTGTATGACCTTTATATTGATTCTAACGAAGTCGTAATTACTATCGAGATTGCCGGTGTTGATATAAAGGATTTTTCCATTTATACTGGAAGACATTATATGATTATTGATGGGGTTCGAAGATCGCCATCTGTATTTGATAAGAACAATTGTATCTTTCATAATCTCGAAATTCCATATGGAATATTTTATAAAAAAATTGATTTCCCCGCCCCCATTGAACCAAAAAAATACCAATATAAACTTGAAAATGGGGTTCTCACAATCAGATTCCCCGTCGTCAAGGAAAGGATAATACCAATTGTGGAGGAATAGAAGAATGAGGGCATTAGGATATCAGGAAATTAGAATATCAGAATATAGAAGATAAGTATGGAAGAGAAACTAATTACAATTCCTCAAGAATTGGGTATAATTCCGATAAAAGGTGGGGTAGTATTCCCGGACCAGTTTGTGCCCCTGGTTATTCACACACAGAAACTTGCCAAATTGATTGACGAAATCTTGACGACAAACAAACTTGCTGGTGTATTGACACAACGCAATCCTGATATTGAAGAACCAAAACCCAACGAGGTCTTCACTGTAGGTTGTGTTGTTCAGATTAACAAAATGCTCCGTTTTCCTGATGGTTCAATAAGGCTTTTAATAAAAGGCTTGAAACGATTTAAGGTAATCGAGTTTACTCAGGTTGAACCATACTTGAAGGTAAGGATTGAGCTCATATCCCAAGAAGTCAAAAAGACGGTTGCGATTGAGGCGCTAATGCGAAATGTTATTACGATGTTTCAACAGCTTGTCTCATTAGCCCCTTATCTACCGGATGAACTTTCCGCAATTGTTCTTAATATTGATAGTCCCGATCGCCTCGCCGATTTTGTTACCGGTTATATAAATCTCGACTTCAATGAAAAACAGATAATTCTCGAAACATTCGACCCAAAGGAGCGTCTCTCAAAACTTATTCCGTTGTTACAAAAAGAGATAAGTATCTTGGAATTGGGCGCCAAGATTCGTTCTCAAGTCAAGAATGAACTTGATAAAGGTCAGCGTGAATTTTATTTGCGAGAACAGTTAAAGGCGATTCAAAAAGAATTAGGTGAGGCCGATGAACGAACCCGCGAAATTGAAGAGTTGAGAAAACGAATTGTTGAGGCAAAGATGTTGGCAGAAGTTGAAAAGGTAGCAGTGAAAGAACTTGATAGACTTGCTAAGATGCCACCGCAGGCAGCGGAATATACCGTGTCAAGAACCTACATTGACTGGCTTGTTTCCTTACCTTGGTCAATCTCTACCACTGACAATAATGACATCCAGCGGGCAAAAAAGATTCTCGATGAAGACCATCACAATCTGGAAAAGGTTAAAGAACGGATCTTAGAATACTTAGCTGTGAAAAAATTGAAACCCAATTCAAAAGGGACAATACTATGTTTTATCGGTCCACCCGGCGTAGGTAAAACATCACTTGGTAAGTCAATTGCCCGAGCACTGGGCAGAAAGTTCGTTAGGATATCATTGGGTGGTATAAGGGATGAAGCAGAAATCAGAGGACATCGCCGAACCTATGTTGGGGCGCTTCCAGGAAGAATTATTCAATCAATCAAAAACTGCGGAATGAACAACCCAGTATTTATGCTCGATGAAATAGATAAGGTAGGCGCAGATTTTCGTGGTGACCCATCGTCGGCATTGCTTGAGGCTCTGGATCCTGAGCAGAATAATACCTTCTCCGACCACTATCTCGAAGTGCCATTTGACCTTTCAAAAGTTATGTTCATTGCGACCGGTAATCTTGTAGACCCGATACTGCCGGCACTAAAAGACCGGATGGAAATTCTTGAATTACCCGGTTATATCCTGGAAGAGAAATTGGAGATTGCAAAACACTATTTAATACCAAGACAGATAAATGATAACGGATTAAAGGCAGGTAATATCATATTTGAAGATTCAGCAATAAAGAAGATAATAAGTAGTTATACAAAAGAAGCTGGCGTGAGAAATGCAGAGCGTGAAATTGGTTCAATTTGTCGCAAGGTTGCAAAACGGACCGCTGAGGGCAAAAAAGTAACAGTTAAAATTACCACCAAAAACATTAGTGAGTTTCTCGGACCTTCTAAGATATTCTCCGAAGTTGCCGCGCACAAAGGCGAAATTGGTCTTGCAACTGGACTTGCCTGGACATCTACCGGCGGCGAAATCATTTTGATTGAGACGTTAAAGATAAAAGGTAAAAAGGGGTTGATTCTCACCGGTCTTTTGGGTGATGTAATGAAAGAATCGTGTCAGGCAGCCCTCTCCTATTTAAAGACAAAATTGGATTACTGGGGGATAGACCAAAAACCATTAGATGACTATGATATTCATATCCATATCCCTTCAGGTGCAATACCAAAGGACGGTCCATCAGCTGGGCTCGCCGTTGTGATGTCATTGGCATCACTTTTTCGCAATGAACCTATTAATCCACAAATCGCCTTCTCTGGCGAAGTTACCCTCACTGGCAGGATATTGCCTGTCGGTGGTATTAAAGAGAAGGTTATCGCCGCCAAACGCGCGGGAATAAAAACTATTTTCCTACCCGATGAGAATGAAAAAGACCTGCGTGAAATTCCAAAACATGTCCGAAATGGATTATCTTTCCATCTTGTAAAGAGAATCGACCAGGCACTAAATAATCTCTTTCCTTTAAAAAACAAAAATATAAAAAGGAATTAAAATGTTATTTATTTTTTTCCTTTTATCAATTGAGTGGCAGAATATTACGAGACCAAAGAATGATTCACTTGTTGAATTTATCATCTATTTCAAAATACCACAACACGATTTGAAATTTACTACCCGTGATTCATTCTTCTTTGCTGGTTATGAAGCTCAATTGAAGGTTTATGACCAACGAGGAAATCAATTAACGGGTGATTATTGGCAAAGAGAAAGATTCTTAGATTCACTTGAGATTGAAGATTCTATTAAACTTAATATTCCATTGTCGGCTCGAAAATTTGACCTGAAGATAATAGACCTTCAGGCAGATGAAATTTTCAATATTACTGATAAAATTCTTCCCATAAGCTTTTTAGGAAATATAAGGTGGTTTATTGCTTCCGATACCCTATATGTAAATTATACTATATTCAACACAAAGGGAGAAATTGATAGTATTTCAGTGTCCATAAAACAAATGAAAAAGAATATCGTCGCAAAGAAAGAATCATATAACGACTTCCTATCGTTCTGGGTTTTGAATCTCCCCAATGATATCTATAATCTAAAATTTGAAGCCATTGGTAGGTCAAAAAAGATTGAAGAAGTCTCAATCCCAATTAAAATTACAAGACCATTTTACCTCGATGATGCAACCTGGTTTTTGAGAGTTAGCCAACTTGAATACATTGCTGTTGAAGAAGACCTAAGAAAATTAAGATCAAGTCAGAAAGAGAATAGAGATTCTCTATGGCATAACTTCTGGAAACAATATGACCCAACACCAAATACCCATTACAACGAGAAAGAAGAGGAATATTTTTCAAGAATCAATTATTGCCAGGAGCATTTTTCATTTGGCGATAAGGGCTGGCGCAGTGACCGAGCTCGGATTTATGTAAAATATGGCCCGCCTGATGAAATTCAATCTCGCCCATATGAATACTACTCAAAACCCTTTGAGATATGGTTGTATTACAAACTTAATCTAAAATTCATCTTCTATGACCGTTATGGATTTGGTGAATATATTCTTATCAACTCCGGAGGGTCACGAATATGATTTTTCTATATCTAATATTTTTATCTCTTCCTACAACATTAAATTTCTATACTGACCCTATAGTCTACCGATATAGGTCTACTTATGAAAATGTATATTACATAGAATTCAATTGTCAAATCCCATACCAGGAACTTTCATACGAAGAAGTTAATAAAAAAATTACTGCCAAGGCAATTATCACATTTAAATTAATCAATCTTGCTCGAAATGATTCTTTAGTTGATACCCTTTATCGGCAATTTATTCTTCCTTCATTTTCTGAAGCAGCAAGAGAAGAAATATCTTTTATCGTTCAATTTGGAATGTATGTTCCAGAGGGCAATTTTGATTACGAAATTGAAATCGAATCGGGCAACAATATTGGGAAAATTAAAAAAGGAATTGAAATAAATCCTCGAAATTATAAAATCAGCGACCTTCTACTTGCAAGTGATATTAATAGTGATACAATTGGTAGTGAATTAAACAAAGGTAATCTAAGGGTTGTTCCTCATCCCTCAAGAATTTATAGTGACCGATATAGAAATATCTTTGTATACTACGAAATTTATGATTTGACACCCGATTCAAGCAAACTAAATATTACTTATGAAATCAACAATAAAGATAATAGAACAGTACGAAGGGTTAATCAGAATGTAGAGAAGAGATTCAAATCCCAGGGAATTAACCTTGGTATGCCTATCCTGGGTATGCCGCCGGGCGAGTATAAATTCAAAGTAGTAGTCTTGGACTCAAGCACAAATCAAATTGTCACAAAGGAAATACCCTTTCAAACTACAAAGAAGACAATGCAGGAAATAAGTTACGAGGGTCTCCCCTATTACGAAGAGATCGAATATTTTGTTACCCCTGAACAATATAGGTATTTCCAGGCTTTATCAAAAGAAGGAAAGACCCTCTACCTCAAGAAATTTTGGAATACCTGCAATTATAACGAAATTGAGGAAAGGTTCGAATACGCAAATGCCCATTATGGTCAAGGTGACAGAAAAGGAGCGAAAACAGAACGCGGTCGAATTTATATAAAATATGGAGCACCTGATGAAGTCGAAAAAACTACCATCGAAACTGAAGAATCGAGACCCTATGAATCTTGGGAATATTACAATGGACTCAGTTTTATTTTTGTTGATATTCGAGGTACTAATGAATATACACTCGTTTGGACAAATGCTCGGGGAGAGAAATCCCAGCCAACTTTGTATAAATATTTACCGAAGTTAAAGCAGGAAATGATTAAGCAGGAACATTAAAAGGAGGAATTATGGAAATGCATGAATTTGAAACAAAAATAAACGAACTTATCAATCAAAAAACTGACCCACTTTCACAGGCATTACAGGATATTAAATCATTTCTTGAAAAAAATTTTAATGGATACATTAGACTTTATGATGAGATTCATGCTTTAAGAGAGACCATTGAGTCATCAACTTTACTTAGAAAAGAGAATATAGCCATATTTGTTGACTCTCAAAACCTATACTATTCTGCACGCATGGGTTATGCCGCAAAGGTGAATTACGAGAAATTACTAAAATTGATTACGGGAAATCGAAATTTGATAAAGGCGTATGCCTATATAGTTCAACCACCAGAAGGCGATGTAAAGCCGTTTGCCAACAGCCTTGAGCGTATCGGATATATTGTAAAGATTAAGGATGTTCGGACCCGTGCCGATGGTTCAGCAAAGGCAAACTGGGATATGGGAATCGCACTAGATATTTTAGGTATGCTTGACCGTGTTGATACAATCGTGCTTGCATCGGGTGATGGTGATTTTGCCCCACTTGTTGAGTTTATAAAAGGTAAAAATAAAAGGGTTGAAATATTCTCTTTTCCAGAGAACACCGCCTATGATTTAAAAGAAAAGGCTGACCGATTTGAACCACTAGGCGAGAATGTAATTCTCGTATAGGAGCAAATCTAACTTATTAAGCGAATTCAGCGAATGTGACTGGGGGACATCTTTTAGGACGACTTCAAGCAGAATTTTTAGGTATTTAGACGTTTAAAATGATTGACTATCATATCCATACGAATCATTCCATAGATGCTGAAGGAAACCTGAATGAATACTGCGAAAAGGCAATAAAATTAGGGCTCAAAGAAATTTGTATTACCAATCACTGTGAATTGGACCTACAAAGAGATGACAACTTGATAAGATTTGATAACAAAATAGAATGCCTAACGAAGGAGACGATAGCAAGATTACAGGACGAGGTGGATAAGGCAAGACAGTATTACAAAAAATCAGGACTAATAGTAAGATTCGGTATTGAAGTAGGATATTTTGAAGGTGTTGAAGAGCGATTAGATAAAATTCTAAATAATGCTGAGCTCGACTATCTCCTTGCCGGTATTCACTGTCTCGACCATATCTGTATTGATAGTTCTAAGGAGTGTGAAAAATATTTTTCAAAAAAGAATGTTGAACAATTATTAGTAAGCTACTATGAAGTGATTAAGAAATTAATCAAAAGTGGTCTATTCGATACCATTGCCCATATTGATGTCTACAAGAAATACGGCATTAAATTTTATGGCGATAAAATAAAAAATATACCGAAGGAACTTTTGGTTGAAAGCTTTAAGGCGATGGCAAAAAGTCACATTGTCTTAGAAATTAACACTGCAGGATTAAGACGTGTTAATGAATTCTATCCATCACCTGCTATCATGAAATTAGCAAAAGAACAGGGCATCAGACAAATCACAATGGGCTCAGACTGCCATAAATTAGATGATTTGGCAAAAGGCATTAAAGAGGCAATTGAATATGCAAGGTCATTTGGATTTGATGCAATTATGGGGTTTAATAAAAGAGAACCGAACAAAATAAAAATATAAAATACTACACATTGACTTCAGCAAAAAATTGTATATAATATAGTATGGAGGACCGCACAACCTCAGTCTACATTGAAGATGAAATAAAATCATCATATCTTGACTATGCAATGAGCGTCATCGTGGGCCGTGCCTTGCCTGATGTCCGGGATGGACTCAAACCGGCTCAACGTCGTATCCTTTATGCAATGAGCGAAGCAGGATTAGCCTCGAATCGTGCCCACAAAAAATCCGCTACCGTAATCGGTGATGTCCTTGGTAAATATCACCCCCATGGTGATATGGCAATCTATGATGCGCTGGTGCGCATGGCACAGGGCTTTTCGATGCGCTATCCATTAATAGATGGCCAGGGTAATTTCGGTTCAGTTGATGGCGATGCCGCAGCGGCCTATCGATATACCGAGGCAAGACTCACACCCCTCGCTGAGGAGCTTTTAAAGGACTTAAATAAAGAGACGGTAGATTTTATACCGAATTTTGATGGTCGTCTAAAAGAACCCGTTGTCTTGCCTACCTCTTTCCCAAACCTTTTATGTAACGGCTCTTCAGGCATTGCCGTTGGCATGGCAACCAACATTCCACCGCATAATCTCTCTGAGTTGATAAATGGACTTATTGCACTTATTGATGATCCAGAAATTGATGAAAAGAAGTTGATGACATTGATTCCTGGTCCTGATTTTCCAACAGGTGGTATAATCGTTGGCAAAAAGGGAATTGAAGAAGCTTATAACACCGGCAAAGGTAGAATTGTCATAAGGGGAAAGATCAAGATTGAAGAAATAAAAGGAGGAAGACAGGCGATTGTCATTACTGAGATTCCTTACCAGGTAAACAAGGCGGCACTCCTTGAAAAGATGGCGAGCTTAGTAAAAGAAAAGAAAATAGAAGATATCTCTGATTTGAGGGATGAATCGGACAAGGACGGCATTAGGGTTGTTATAGAGTTAAAGCGCGATACAAACCCCGAGATAATCTTGAATAACCTTTATAAATTTACAAATCTTCAAACAACATATAGTATCCAGTTTTTAGCCCTGGCCTCGGGTGTGCCAAGGACCTTGTCTTTAAGAATATTATTGCGGAATTTTTTAGACTTCCGCTTCGAGGTTGTAACCCGTAGGACAAAGTTCGAACTGAGCGAGGCGGAAAAGAAGGCACACATTTTAGAAGGACTAAAGATTGCCATCGAAAATATTGACGAGGTTGTAAATATTATCAAAAAGTCTGCGGATGTGAGGGTTGCAAAGCAGAAACTTATGCAAAGGTTTTCGCTTACTGAAGTCCAGGCGCAGGCAATCCTCGATATGCGATTAGCAAGATTAACCAATTTAGAAAAGGAAGCACTCGAAAAAGAATATCTCGGTCTAATCAAAGAGATTGCAAGACTCAAATCAATTCTTGCTTCACCAAAAGGTGTTTATCAGGTAATCAAAAGGGAATTAAACGAGCTGCATGCCCAGTATCAGGATTCCCGTCGCACCATTATCTTCGAGTCCGAACCCGAGGAGCTCACCATCGAAGACCTCATCGCTGAAGAGGATATGGTTGTTACTCTTACCCAGCGTGGTTATATAAAACGCCAGCCAATTACTACATATCGTAATCAAACACGGGGTGGTCAGGGAAGAATAATTGTTGAAACTGGCGATGAAGATGTCGCAAACCGACTATTGATTTCGAAGACGACCGATACCTTGCTATTCTTCTCCGATGCAGGAAAGGTTTATGCCTGTAAGGTGTATGAAATCCCTGAGGCTGGGCCATTTTCAAAGGGTCGTTCAATTGCCAATCTTGTAGAAATGGCTGAAGGTGAAAAGGCTACTGCCTGCCTTGCCATAAAGGATTTCTCAACTGAGCACTTTATTTTTATGACGACGAGATTGGGAAAGGTAAAGAAAACCCCTTTACAAGAATATGAAAATACAAGAAAGAAAGGTATAATTGCAATTAAACTCGCCCCGGATAACCGATTAATAAGCGCTGACCTCACCACCGGTAAGAATTCTATTCTCCTCACCACCCGCGAAGGCGTAACCATCAGGTTTCACGAGAAATTAATCCGTCCGATGGGGCGTAATGCAGGTGGTGTAAGGGGTATTAGACTTGAAAAAGGGAATGAGGTTGTTGGTGTTAATGTTGTGCAAGAAGCCGAGGACATGCTGGTTATTGGTCAAAGGGGAATTGGTAAGAGGGTTAAGTTTGCTGTGATCGGTGAAAAAGGCAGAGGTGGCAAGGGTATGAAGGTAATGACCATAGATAAGAAGACCGGTAAGATTGCAGGGGTTACGAATGTTAGTGACGAAGACGATCTAATTGTTATGACCAAAAATGGCAAGGCAATAAGGACACCCGTAAACAACATTAAGGTGTTGAGCCGGCATGCGAAAGGCGTTAAGATTATTACACTGGCATCGGATGACACGGTCGTTGCTGTTGCCCCCATAAGGGCACAGGTGTGACCCTGAATAAAACAAAACCCAAATCCCTAATATTATATTTTGATCTGCTCCGATGAGGAAATCCTGGGACGAATATTTTATGTCTATTGCTGAATTGGTTGCCCAACGGTCAACCTGCCTTCGGCGTAAGGTTGGTGCAGTAATTGTAAAGGATAAAAGGATTCTAACGACTGGTTACAATGGCGCACCAGCAGGAATTAAACATTGCGAAGAGGTCGGTTGCCTGCGTGGTAAGATGGGCATTGCCTCAGGCGAACGGCATGAGCTCTGCCGTGGTGTCCATGCTGAGCAGAATGCCATCATTCAATCAGCAACATTTGGCGTAAATATCAGTGGTGCAGTAATCTACACAACCCATCAGCCCTGTTTTATCTGCACCAAGATGCTCATCAATGCCCACATCGCGAAGATTATTTACAAAAAGGCATATCCTGATAGACTTGCCATTGGAATGCTCAAAAAAGCAAAAATACCGTTTGTGAAGATTTAGAAACATACCAAATTTATTAGCGTAATACTATTAGCGAACGGGCTGCATTTCCTTCTTCTGTTTCCAGCACTAAAAAATAAGTCCCCTGCGCAAGTCCATGGGTATCGAATTTGATATTATAACTGCCGGCAGGGTTATATCCCTTAAAAATCTCTTTTACCAATTGACCGGGTAAATTGTATAATTTGAGTGAGATTAAACCTGGTTTTGGCAAAGTAAAAGAGACGGTCCCATTTTGAATGACTGGATTAGGATAGATTGCAAAATGAATAGGTAATTTATTAGCATGTTTAGTTTCTTCAATTGAGAATATGTGCCAGGACATATTGTATACATATTGCGCCCAGTAATCAGTTAGAACAAGACAGGTCTCAGCTGGAGGTGTGGCGTCAGTGCCGTAATCAGCAAGGACAACTGCGAAAACAATTGTGATGGTTGATTCTGGCGCAATATTGAACGGACCACTCGACATTAGAGCCCTTTCTCTAGGCTCAGGCTCTGGCGCCGTGGTGTCATAAGGTTCATATTTTCCTGTCCGGAAATTGTAACCAGCAAGGGTTAGATAGCGTTCATTATCTTTGTTTGGTTCAAGATTAAGCGTGAATCTTTTGAATGCGGTCATTTCTAATTGTGGATTCTCCGAGGCATCACGCCAGTCTGGCATACAGTCATTGTCTATATCCCATTTCTGGGGCGGTAGGTTATTCACATAATAAGCACTGTCCCTTTCGTATTGGTCTAATATGCCATCGTTATCTTTATCTTGACCTGGTTGTAAATCGAATGGTGTTTGCAATAGGTCAAAACCAACGGTGCCAATTCCAGGACTTGAATCATTACAAGTCCATGCATAGGCAAGGTCATCAACTATGTATAAATTACTACCAATATAATATGGTTTTTCGAGAATTGCTGTGCGCATATGAAATGCAATCTCAGCATCAAACACAATGCCGATATAACAATCCCTTAACCCATGTCCAGAGACATTCTTCAATTCATAAGTCATAAAAATGATATCTTCAATTGCTGGAATATTCCAATCATACACAGTTTGGTAAACTTCAATACCAATCGGTCTTGTATCATCTGGCATATGATAAACTGAATCACTGTCATTAAAACAACACCAGGAGTCCTGATGAGAAATTGGAATTTGTGGAGCCATCGGAAATGTGCTATCAGGTGGTGGCCAGTTATCAGGAGCCATGTAAATAATAGCATCAGGGTGACTGACCGGCATACCGCTTAGACCAGGACCAAATTCGGTCTCGCCGCCATGCGGACCATAGCCGACTGTAACTATGGTGTCACAGGATAACAAATCTATCGTGCCAAACCACAAACCAGCACCATAAATATAAGTATGTCCGCTTCCCTTGGGCCACCAGCAGCCTGGACCACCCATAGCTGACTGGGCAAACTTTCCAAAGTTTGAGATACACATCTCTACCTGATTAATATTATGAACCTTAATCTCAAAGCCCCGATTTGAACCGACCAGTCTCTTAGACCCAGCAAAGAGACAAACCATTATGCAACATAGTGTTAAAAGTCTTTTCATACTTCCTCCTTTTGCCTTTCCTGGCCTTATTGAGTCATTTCTCAGCCCGCTTTTCAATAGATATTATAATAGTAAAATGTGAAAAAAAAGTGAAAAAATAATGAAAAGCGCAATGTTAAATTTTAACAAGCTCTTTGTAAAGCCTTACGGTCTCTTCCTGGGGTTGGGTCCCCAGTTCCTTTCCCAGTGCCTTTTCTAACATTTCAAAATCTTCTTTTATATTTTTATACCTCCCCAATTTTGCCCAAACTGTCATCAATTTGCGGTGGTATTCTTCTTCATAAAAATTTAATAAAATAAGCATCTTATACCAGAGAGCCGCCTCTTTAAACCTTTTGTTTCTAAAATAAAAACTCGCCATCATACCAAGACATTCCTCGTATAAATTTGCATAGTGATTACGCACATCCTCAATCCAATCATCATACCATCCTACAGCAAAGCCATTTTTGTATATTGATATTGCCCTTTCGAGACAGGATTCCAATTTTTTATCCTGGTCCTTCAGATTACGGGCCTGAATAATGAAGTTTTGGAAGTCATCTATATCAATCCAGATTGAGACCTGTGGTGATATCTGATACAATCCTTTGCTGGAAATAATCAAATCATCTGTGCTTACACCGATTACTGTAAAGGTCTCTCTAATATGTTGTATTGCCTTACGAAAACTATCCTTACCAGCACCCGGCGATGAATCCCGCCACAATGCCTCAATTATTGAGTCCTGACTGATTTTCTCATTTTTATGTAACAAGAGATAGAAGAATAGTTTCTTTGCCTTGAGGGTCTTCCAGACATCATCCTCGATTTCACAACCATCAACTAAAATCCTTGGAACACCAAAGAAAAATACATCGCACCAATGAATATCTAAACCCGATTTCTTGATTAAAGATAAGATATATTTTTTCTCAATATCTTCATTCTTAATGCAATCGAGCATCCATCGTTCTTTTTGGAATTCTTTTAATAATAGATAATTGTATCCTCGGTCATGACAAATCGCTATAGTCTCTTTAAGTGATGTTATAGCCCTTTGGTTCTCTTCTTGATAATGGAACACCTTACTCAATTCAAGATGAATAAGAAAGAGATGGAAAACCTGATTATACTTGTTGGCGCCATCCTGTGCTTCGTATAAGATATCCCTTGCTTCACGATATTCAGTTTGGGCAATTCTGAGTTTCGCCTCAATTAAGAGTATGGGAATAGCCTCCGCATCCACACGATTCTTCTTCAATTCCCAGACTATTGAAAGACCCCTTTCTGCCTCGGTAAGGTTCCCGGCCGTAATATCTATCATTGCCATTTCATTACGAACATTGATAATCAACCATAAAATACCAAGTTTTTCGTATATCTCCAATGCCTTGCTAATCAATTCTTTCGCCTTAGCTAAGTCACCAAGCTCTTCATAGAGTAGTGCATTACCTCGCCAGACCGCGGCCATTGACCACTCATCATTGTAACCACTGCAAATTTCCTGCCCTAAATCGAGAATTGCCCGTGCCTCTTTTAAATACCCCAACAAAAGACTCACCTTTGATGCATTATAAAAACCCGCACCACAACCTGGTGAAAAGTGATGCCTCAAGGTGGCGACCATACTCGATAATTTTGAATACGCCTGATTCAGATTTCCCAATTTCATTTCACTCGTGCCCCAATTATTCAAAATACTTGCCTTCAGTTCCTTGTAACCATGGCGATTGGCTATCTCAAATGCCTGTGCAAAATATTTTTGTGCCTCACTTAAATTTTTACCTCCAATTGCAGTAAATAGTGAACCGAGCGAGTTGAGTATTGATGCCTTCGTTAGATAACCACTCTGTGGACAAACCTTTAGTGCGTTTTTAAACCATCGCTTTGCCGCATCAAAATTCCCCTGATTTAGACTAATACCACCCAATTTATAAAGGACATCCGCATTTTCTTTACGCCTCTTAAGATTCTTTTTTAACATCCTTACCGCGCGGAGACAATTATCCCTTGCCTCATCAAAACGGCCACTGTAAATTAAGGATTGGGCATAATGTATAAGCAATTCAGGTCTTTCATTTCTTATAAAATTGGGAACTTTTTCTATAAATGAATATATAATACCACTCTTCCCCTGCTCAATCAGGCTATTGCCTATCTTTTCAATAGTTGATGCTGATTTCGAATATTCACCAGCTCGCAGATAGAAATTTACAGCCTGCTCTAATTCTCTCTCCTTGTAAAAATAGTCTCCTGCATTACGATATATTCTCTTTTCTCTGTTTATATCTTTAGTTTTACTTTGTAAAAAATCTCTAAAAAGCGTATGGAATCTATAGCCAAGTCCTGGTATCTTAAATAGAAAGGTATTTTGGGCATTTAGGTCCGACAAAATTTTTGCTGAGTCTTTTCTTTTAGTTACCCAATCACATAATTCTGGTGTAAACCATTCAAACAATGAACAGTCAAGTAAAAATTGCCTAAGCTCATCCGGCTCTTTATTGTAAATTTCCTGTGTAAAATAATTAAAAAGTGTAGATTTGGACTGATAATAATCCTCTTCAATTTTTTTGATATAATCAATGTCGTCAATGCGCTCAAAGGATTGGCTTATTAATCTCAAGGCGGTGGGCCAGCCTTCAGAATGTGTTTCAAGCCAGGCGATTTCTGATTCCTTCAGGGAAAGACCGAATGTTTTTTCAAAGAGTTCTCTAATTTCATCTCTGGTAAACCTGAGATGCTGGGTATTCAATTCAAAGATTTCATTTTTTACCCTTAAATGGTCAAAAGGAAGAGAAGGTATTGTTCGTGATGTTATTATGAGGTGTAGATGCTGTGGTTGATGGACAAGTAGGTAGTTCAAAATCTGGTCAAGCGGCTCTGAAGGTTCAAGCGCATGATAATCTTCAAGGGTAATCAATAAGTTTTCATGTATATGTTCAACGAGCTCATTGATAAAAGTGCCAACAATAATCTCCGTAAAACGTTGCGGATAGTTGAAGACTGAACGAAGTCTTTCGAGCCTTTTTCCAAATTCTGGCTCTATTTTCCTTATGCCTGCGACCAAATATGAAAAGAAGAGTGCCGGCTCTGCATCATCCTTCTCCAGGTGATAATAAATATATGGAATATTCGTCTCGGATAAAAATTGGGACAATAACGTGGTTTTACCATAACCGGCCCCAGCAGATAAAAGGATTACTTTTTTATCGAGATTTGCAGATAATAAAGCTAATAACCTTTCACGGCGTAGCGTCTTTGTTTTTATTTGCGGTTTCTGAAGTTTGCTGAGAATAATCAATGTAGTAATGCCTCCATGGCTCCCCCTACATATAATGAACCTATGCCAAAAAGAATTAAAATTATGCGCCGTCCCATAAACCCTCCATCATAGTTAATGATACAAATATTATATTATTTGTCAAGCATAAAATTACTATTATCTACCAGGATAAGCTTTTTATTGTAGTTGCTCAATCCTGACCTGTCCCTGATTTAATCAGGGACCAGACAGGTTTATTGGGCCTTTAGACTGTTATAATAGAAAACGCGCAGACTTATTGCGCACTAAATTTATCAGCGTAATATTATTAGCGAACGGGCTACCTTTCCTTCTTCTTTTTCCAGCACTAAAAAATAAGTCCCCTGCGCAAGTCCGCAAGTGTTGACTTTAATATTGTAATTGCCCGCAAGCTTCTGTCCATTCAGAAATTCTTTGACTAATTGACCGGCAAGATTATACAGCTTCACTGAAATCGTGCTGGATTTGGATAATGTAAAGGAAACGGTCCCATTGCGCACAATCGGATTCGGCTGAATCTTCAATTCGTTTAGATGCCTCTGCGCTATTGAATTTTCTTCAATTGAGGTTAACTGCCAGTTCATATCGTATAAGTATTGTGGCCATTTGTCAACAAGAACAAGGGCGGTATCTGGTCTCAGATAAATATTATACCAGTTTGCGAGAAGAACAGCAGTAACTAATGTTACTGTAGAATCAACAAGAAGATTAAAAGGGCCACTTGCCATCAAGAAACGCTGGTCATCGGGTGGTGAAGGAACTGTATCATAAGGCTCGTATTGACCGGTCTGGAAATTATAACCAGCCAGAGTCAGATAGCGTTGCCAATCAATGTTAGGCTCAAGAGATAGTGTAAATCTTTTAAATGCAGTCATTCCTAATTGTGGATTCTCAGACGCATCCCGCCAATCAGGGCAACCATCATGGTCCACATCCCATAATGAATCGGGAAGATTATTCCAATACCAGACACTATCCCGCTCATACTGGTCAGGGATACCATCCTGATCTTTATCGCAACCTGGTTGTAAATCAAAAGGGGTTTGAAGTAGATCAAAACCAATGGTTCCTGGAACTATGCCCCAACCAGGTTCTACTGTCTCTTGCCATTGATAGCCAAGCGCATCAACCCAAAGCGTCTCACTATTAATTACATACCATTTTCCAACAATACCGGCAATTCTGTCATTACCACTACCAGCTTCATTACCAATGTCACAATCTGTTGCAACACCATAATAACAGTTTCTAAGATTATGACCTGAAACATTCTTCACGGCCAAAACAAAGAAGATAATGTCTTGAATCAATGGTGTGCTCCATGCATAAACGGTCTGGTAAACCTCAAGACCAATGGGTCTTGTATCACCGGGCATATGATATGAAGAGTCACAGTCGTTATAACAACACCAGGAATCCTGATGAGAAATTGGAATTTGTGGAGCCATCGGAAATGTGCTATCAGGTGGTGGCCAGTTATCAGGAGCCATGTAAATAATAGCATCAGGGTGACTAACTGGCATATTCTTCAATCCTGGTGCACACTCATATTCTCCACCATGCGGTCCATAACCTATTGTCACCAATGTATCGGCAACAATTGAGTCAATTGTGCCAAACCAAAAACCAGCGCCAAAAATATAATTATGTAAAGTACCTCTGGGCCACCAGCAACCTGCATTTCCTGTGGCGGTCTGACCAAACTTCCCATAGTTTGAGATGCTCATCTCTACCTGATTAATATTATGAACCTTAATCTCAAAGCCCCGATTTGAACCGACCAGTCTCTTAGACCCAGCAAAGAGACAAACCATTATGCAACATAGTGTTAAAAGTCTTTTCATACTTCCTCCTTTCGCCTTTCCTGGCCTTATTGAGTCATTTCTCAGCCCGCTTTTCAATAGATATTATAATAGTAAAATGTGAAAAATTATGTGCCCATCTCCCATGACGACAGGTACCGTTTCTGTTCGGGTGTTAACTTATCAATCTTGATACCCATAGATTTCAACTTTAACAGTGCAATCTCCTGGTCAATCTCCAAAGGTAATGAATATACGCGGTTCTTCAGATGGGGATTATTTAATATATACTCAACGGCAAGTGCCTGATTTGCAAAGGACATATCCATTACCATTGCTGGATGACCTTCTGCCGCCGCAAGATTTACCAATCTACCTTCAGCAAGCAGGTATATTCGTTTACCATTTTTTAAATGGTATTCCTCACAAAAATTTCTTATTAATCTTCTCCTTTTAGTGATCTTCTTCAAGCCATTTTTATCTATCTCAACATCAAAATGCCCGGAATTTCCGATTATTGCACCATCCTTCATCTTGAGTATATGTTCCTTTCTTATAACATTTATATCACCCGTCACAGTAATAAATACATCACCAATCTTTGATGCCTCACCCATAGGCATAATTGTATATCCATCCATTCTTGCCTCAAGCGCCTTAATTGGGTCAACCTCTGTAACGATAACATGCGCACCCATCCCTTTTGCCCTCATTGCCAACCCGCGGCCACACCATCCATAACCGGCAACTACAAAATTACAACCACTTATCAGTATATTTGTTGCGCGCAAAATACCATCAATCGTTGATTGACCAGTGCCATAGCGATTATCAAAGAGATGTTTGGTCAGGGCATCATTAACTGCAATGATGGGAAACCTCAAAACACCATCGCCTTCCATCTGCTTTAGCCTGACGACGCCTGTTGTTGTCTCTTCTGTTCCTCCTCTCACTCCCTTAATCCGCTTCTTATGAACTGTAGAAATCAAATCCGCGCCATCATCAATTAATAACTCGGGTTTGTGTGCTAAAACCCGCGACATATTTTTATAATATTCCTTGCGCGACTCGCCTTTACGTGCAAAAACCCCCATCCCTTCCATCGCCAGTGCTGCCGCAACATCGTCCTGTGTAGATAGTGGATTTGAGGCAGTAAGAAAGACCTCGGCACCACCCACCTTAAAAGTTCTAACCAAATTTGCTGTTTCGGTTGTTACATGAAGACAACAGCCGATGCGGTGATTCTTTATGGGCCGTTCCCTTTTAAATCTCTGGCGAATTAAACGCAAGACCGGCATCTTCGATTCTGCCCAATCAATCCTTTTATAACCGTCATTTGCCAAATTTTTATCTCTTATTTTGTATTCCATTTTTCCTCTTATTTATTTAATTTTTATGTTCGATAAATCAAACAACCATTAACCAATTTAAGTTTCTCGTTTTATCGCCTCAGCCATATCGCAGATTTCCCAGGTAAACCCTTCCTCCTCACGACCAAAGTGTCCATAACAAGCAGTCTTTTTATAGATTGGTCTGCGTAAATTCAATTTATCAATTATCCCCTGCGGCGTAAAGTCAAAAAGTTTCTTTATTATGGTAATGAGCTTGGCATCCTTAATCTTCCCAGTGCCAAATGTATCTATATTTATTGCTATCGGTTCCGCAACACCAATTGCATAAGCAAGTGAGACCTCTGCCTTTTTACAGATTCCTGTTGCAACAAGATTTTTTGCAATATATCGTGCCATATATGAGCCTGAGCGGTCAACCTTTGTCGGGTCCTTACCTGAAAAGCATCCGCCTCCATGACGCCCCATCCCGCCATAGGTATCAACCATTATCTTTCGACCTGTAACACCTGTATCACCTTGAGGACCGCCAATAACAAATCTCCCTGTTGGGTTTATTAATACCTTTGTCTTGTCATCAATCAATTTCTTAGGAATGATTTCATCAATAACCAATCTTCTCAAATCTGCATGTATTCTCTCATTTTTCACATCTGGATGGTGTTGTGCGGATAAGATTATCGTATCAATCCTTATAGGCTCATCACCCTCATACTCAACCGTTACCTGTGATTTACCGTCAGGATGGAGATAATCTACAATATTTGCCTTCCTAATTTCAGCGAGTCGTCGGACAAGTTTATGTGCAAGGATTATAGGCAAAGGCATCAATTCCTTTGTTTCGCTAACCGCGTAACCATACATCATACCCTGGTCTCCAGCACCACCTATATTAACGCCCATTGCAATATCATTCGACTGTTCCTGTATTGCTGCAATGATAGCACAGGTTTGGGCATCAATCCCCATATCTGCGTCGGTGTATCCTATTTCATAGAGTAAAGCCCGCACAATATCAGAAATCTCTACATAACAGGTTGTGGTAATTTCACCAGCAACAAAAATCATCCCCCTTGTGGCAAGGGCTTCACACGCCACCCTGCCAAACGGATCCTTCTCCAAAATAGCATCCAAAATTGCATCTGATGTCTGGTCACAAATCTTGTCAGGATGCCCTTCGGCAACCGATTCTGAAGTCACAAAATGTTGAACCATAAGAATACTCCTTTTTTAGAAATTATAGACATTTTTTATAAAAAATCAAGAGCAAATCATTTATGCACAAAAAAACAAATTAATCACGACTGAAAAAAATATTCATTAAACAACGCTGATGCTTAAAAAATAAATTGACAATAAAGGTATCTTATGTAGAATGTAAGGTTATGAGGCAACCCAGAAAAATAAACTACCGCATTATAAAGGCAGTTCTATTTGATCTTGATGGCGTGTTAGTTGATAGTTATTATGCATGGTTCCATCAATTTAATGACGCACTGAAATATTTCGGACACCAACCGGTTACCAAGAAGGTTTTCCGAAAACACTGGGGGCAAAGCACTGAAGAGGATGTGCGTATTTTTATGCCCGAAAGAACCGTTGATGAGATTAAAAAATATTTTGACATGCATTTTGGTGAATATGTCTCTTACTTGAAAGTAAACCGTAATGCTGAAAGAACATTAAAGAAATTACATAAGATGAATTTAAAACTTGGTTGTGTTACTAACTCTCATCGAGGGATTACCAGAAAAATTTTGACTGATACAAAACTCAAACACTTCTTTAAAGTTATCGTGACTGCCGATGATGTCAAAAGACCAAAACCAGCACCAGATATGATATTAAAGGCATGCAAAATCTTAAAGGTATTACCTACAGAAACTATTTTTATTGGCGATACCGAAACTGATATTGAGTCAGGCAATAATGCTGGGTGTATAGTGATTGGTTATAAAATAAAGTCCAAGCACAGGGTTAAAAATCTAAAGACATTAGAGATCTTTTAGCAATTTGTTGACTTTAATCTACTTTAATTTATAATGTATTATGGCTGAAAACAAAGAGAAATTTATCGACCCAGTATGTGGCATGGCAATCACTGAAGATGAAGAAGTAGGCAGATTAGATTATCAAGGAATTATCTACCATTTCTGCAATAAGAGTTGCCTTGAAAAATTTAAGGCCGAGCCTGAGAAATTTCTAAAAAAACCTGCCTTCATTCTCACCCCGATGGCCGAAAAGAAGATTGGCAAAACCGAAACCGTCATCCTGCCCGTGCATGGCATGTCCTGTGCGAGTTGTGTCCTAACAATTGAGAAGGCAGTTAACAGTCTTCCTGGTGTTGCCAATGTCGTCGTAAATTTTGCTGCGGAAAAGGCAATTATTGATTATGATAAAAATGCCAGCAACCTCGAAGACATTAAAAAAATAATAAAGGATGTCGGCTATAAGGTAGGCGAAGAGAAAGAAGGCGCTGAAACTTCTTCTCAGATTGAATGGCAGAATGCAAGAAGAAGATTGATAATTGCCTGGATGATAACCATTCCTATTATTGTGCTCATGTTTCTGGAAATGGTCTTCGACATTATGCTGCCTTATTCTGAATTGATTGTGTTTGTTCTTGGTGCGTTGGTAATCCTTATCGCAGGATTTAATACATTAAAGGCAGGGGTTAATTCTGTGCGCCATGGTGCCGCATCAATGGATGTTTTAATTGGTATGGGCACACTAACTGCCCTGATTGCAGGAATATTAAAGATTATAAAATTTCCAATTGAGAATTATGCTGGTATCTCCGGTATGATTATGTCATTCCACCTCACCGGCAGGTATATCGAAGCAATGTCCAAGGGTAGGGCATCAATGGCAATCAAACGTTTGATACAGTTGGGTTCAAAGAGTGTTCGGATATTGATAAATGGTGAAGAGAAAACGATACCGATAGAACAACTCAGCGTTGGGCAAATAATGATTATCCGTCCTGGTGAGAAGATTCCCACGGATGGGGAAATTATTGAAGGTATCTCGAGCATTGATGAGTCAATGGTTACTGGTGAGTCATTACCAATCAAAAAGAAGGTTGGTGATACAATTATCGGAGCAACAATAAATCAGCAGGGTTTGTTGAAGGCAAGGGCAACAAAGGTCGGCAAGGATACATTTCTTGCCCAGATTATAAGATTGGTTGAAGAGGCCCAGGGCTCAAAGATACCAATTCAGGAATTTGCGGATAAGGTTACTGCCCGGTTCGTTCCCTTTGTCTTAGTTATCGCCTTCATAACATTCTTTGCCTGGCTATTGTTCACATCACATCTGAGACCAATTCTATTTTGGGCACAAAATTTCTTACCCTGGGTCAATCCTTCACTGACATCTATTTCCCTGGCAATTTTTGCGGGTGTAGCAGTCCTGGTCATTGCCTGCCCCTGTGCCTTGGGTCTTGCAACACCCACCGCCTTGATGGTCGGTTCAGGTATGGGTGCTGAGCGTGGTATTCTATTTAAATCGGGCGAATCAATTCAAACCTTAAAAGAAGTTACCGCTATTGTCTTTGATAAAACAGGAACACTCACAAAAGGTAGACCAGAGGTCACAGATATATTTACAGTCGAAGATATATCTGATACAGAAGTTTTGGAATATGCGGCCGGACTGGAATCTGGGTCTGAACATCCTTTAGCAGGTGCTATAGTAGAATCGGCAAAGGTGAGAAGCATAATGATAAGGCAACCAAAAAGATTTGAAGCACTATCAGGGAAAGGAATAATTGGGGTGGTGAACGAAAAAGAGGTAGTTGTCGGCAACAAGAAACTGTTTGAGGAAAGAGACATAAAATATTCAGCATTTGAGGGTCAATTAAAGAAATTAGAAAACGAAGCGAAGACAACCATTCTCGTAGCAATTGATGAGAAGATTGCTGGTATAATTGCTGTTGCTGATTCTCTAAAGGATGATTCCCAAAATGCCCTCGAAGAATTAAAAAAGATGGGCATAAAATTGGTCATGCTTACGGGTGACAATGAGCGGACCGCAAAGACAATCGCCAATAGGGTTGGAATTGACCATGTAGTATCAAATATTCTGCCTGCCGACAAGCGAAGAGAAATTGAAAAATTTCAAAAAGATTATGGAATAGTAGCAATGGTGGGCGATGGGATTAATGATGCACCAGCATTAACCCAAGCAAATGTTGGAATTGCTATAGGCACGGGCACTGACATCGCAATCGAATCTTCAGATGTAACCCTGGTAAGGGGTAATCTTTCGGGTATTGTAACCGCGATTAAACTCTCTGAGGCAACCTTTAAGAAGATTAAACAAAATCTCTTCTGGGCTTTTTTCTATAATATTATCGCCATTCCTTTAGCAATTGTAGGTCTCCTCCATCCATTGATTGCGGAGATCGCAATGGCAGCCAGCTCAATAAATGTAGTGATGAACTCATTAAGGTTAAGAAAGGAAAATATATAATACGCTATGCTGAAGAGGGTCTATAAAGCATCCGATGAATTTATGGCGATCACCATTCAAGAGATGCTTAGAAGTCGCGGTATTGAGGCAATGATAAGAAGATTTGAAACCTCCTGGCTTGATGGACTACCAAAAATATGGCAAGGTGGCTGGGGTGAAGTCCTTGTAATGGAGGAGAATCTAAAAGAAGCGGAAGAGTATGTCGAGGAATTCTTAAAAGAATCTGCGGAGGGGAGTACTCCTGAATGAAACAAAATATAAAAGGCTACTCATTGAAAGAACTTGAGGAAGTGGCAAAAGATCTGGGGATTGAATCATACCGAGCACCGCAAATTTTTCAATGGCTGTGGCAAAGGAACACAAGGGACTTTTCGGAGATGACCAGTCTCTCAAAGGATTTACGAAAGATTCTCAATGGAAAGTTTGAAATTATAAATCTTGTTATTGAACAAATTCTTAAGGCAAAAGATGGCACGGAAAAATTTCTATTTAAACTCGAGGATGAGCAATATATCGAATCGGTATACATCCCTGAAGGAAAGAGAAAGACTATCTGCGTCTCTACCCAGGTTGGTTGTCCCCTAAGTTGCAAATTCTGTGCTACTGCGTTATTAGGTTTTGAACGAAATTTGAGGGCATATGAAATCGTCGAACAAATTCAACTAATCCAGGAAGAGATTAGTAAGCGGATTACCAATATTGTCTTCATGGGAATGGGTGAACCATTGTTGAATATAGAAGAGGTTATTAAGGCAATCGAAATCATTTCTTCGCCGATTGGCCTTGGCATAAGCCAGAAACATACGACAATTTCAACAGTGGGTTTAATTGAGGGAATTCGTTATCTGTTAAAATCGCCGTTAAAAATTAAACTGGCGATCTCTTTAAATTTTCCTGATGAAGAATTAAGAAAAGAAACGACGCCCGTAGCCAAGAATAATCCGCTCAAGGAAGTTTTGAAACTGGCAAAGGCGTATTCAATAAAAAAACAGATGGTAACATTTGAATATGTAATGATTGATGGCTTGAATGATAAAATAGATGATGCTAAAAAATTGGTAAAATTGCTCAGAGGGATACCAGCGAAGATAAATTTGATACCGTATAATCCTTATCCTTCGTTACCCTATAAACGACCCACTGATAAAAAGATTAAAGAATTTTATGAGTATCTATTAAACTTCCAATTTACCATAACCTTAAGAAAATCCCGTGGTCAAGAAATCCTCGCAGGTTGTGGCCAATTGGCTGGCGGTTATCTTGACAGGCAAAATAAATTTCGTTATAATTGATAATATGATAGAAACTCTGCGAGTTCATTTGTATGTCTCAGGAATCGTTCAGGGTGTATTCTTCAGGGCGTATACCCAGGATATTGCACAAAGTTTAGGGTTAACTGGTTGGGTAAAAAATCTCCGTGATGGTCGGGTTGAGATTACCGCTGAAGGTTCGCGAAACAAAATCGAAAAACTTATCCAATGGTGCAGTAAAGGTCCGCCTGGCGCCGAAGTGGAAGATGTCGACATAAATTGGGAAACCGTAACAAATGAATTTAGAGAATTTCGAATCCTTTATTAATACCTTGAGCAAAGAGCCATTAATTTATCATGCTATTTTTATATAATAATGGATTTTACCATGTCCAGGTTTTCAGGTATTCGTCTATTGAGCGGGCGGCAATGCGGGCATCGCCCATTGCCAGGATCACTGTTGCACCACCCCGAACGACATCCCCACCTGCCCAGCAACCCTTCTTTGAGGTCTTCCCAGTCTTTGGGTCGGTCTCAATATTACCCCATTTACCAACCTTCAAATCCAGGGTTGTTTTAGGGATTAATGGATTTGGGCTCTGACCAATTGCACATACCAATGTGTCTACCGGGGTTATAAAATTTGAGCCCTCAATCGGCACAGGTCTGCGCCTACCTGAGGCATCAGGCTCACCAAGTTGCATACGGATACATTCCATCTCTTTAACCCAGCCTCGTTCATCACCCATATATTTTACTGGCAGGGTCAGGTAGTCGAAGATAATACCTTCTTCCTCGGCACGATGAATCTCTTCAATCCTTGCCGGCATTTCAGTCTTTGTCCGACGATAGACAATATGAACCTCGTCAGCACCGAGCCTTAGGGCAGTGCGTGCACAATCCATCGCTACATTTCCACCACCAACGACTGCTACATTTTTACCGCGAACAATGGGCGTGTCATAATCTGGAAATAGATAGGCCTTCATCAAATTAGAGCGGGTGAGGTATTCATTCGCTGAATATACACCATTCAAATTCTCACCAGGAATATTCATAAACCATGGCAAGCCAGCGCCAGTGCCAATATAGATTGCATTAAATTCTTGAAGTAGTTGATCAATGGTAGCGGTTTTCCCAACCACAAAATCTAAGATTAATCTTACACCGCATTTTATCATATAATCAACCTCGTGATAAACAATTGCCTTGGGCAATCGAAATTCAGGGATTCCATAGACTAAAACGCCACCAGGCTTGTGTAATGCCTCAAATATTGTTACCGCATGACCCAATTTAATTAAATCACCAGCAACCGTAAGACCGCCGGGCCCGGAACCGATCACTGCTACTTTTTTTCCAGTGGGTGGCTGAATATCAGGCATTAGAAATTCTCTTTGTGTTGCCTCCCAATCGGCAGCAAATCGCTCCAATCTACCGATTGCAACTGACTCAAACTTTTTTACCAGGGCACAAACCTTCTCACACTGATCTTCCTGAGGACAAACCCGTCCACAGATTGCAGGCAAGACATTCTTCTCTTTTAACTTTTTGATTGCCGACCGGAAATCCCTTTCGGCAATAGACTTAATAAAACCTGGAATATCAATCTCGACTGGACATCCCGCAATACAGGTAGCCCTTTTACACTGGAGGCATCGCTTTGCCTCGGCAACTGCCTCTTCGGGGCTATAGCCATAAGGCACTTCATTAAAATTCTTTATCCGCTCTTGCGGCGCCTGTTCACTCATTGGTATTTTCTTAGGAACTATTTTATTAGCCATATTTCTCACACTCGTAATAACTTAGTGACCTTCTCTCATCATTAATATAGGTATGCCTTCGCGTCAGAAGATTTGCCCAGTCTACCTGATGTCCATCAAATTCCGGGCCATCAACACAGGCAAATTTTGTCTCTCCACCAATGATTACACGACAGACACCGCACATTCCTGTAGCATCAATCATAATTGGATTTAGACCAACGAGGGTCTTCAAACCAAGGGGTCTTGTTGTTTGTGAGGTAAGGTAGGTAAGGTATGTGCAGCCCTGACAATAGACCATATCAATCTTATTTTTATTCAAATAATCATCTATAAAATCATTTATATGACCCTTAAAACCACCTGTCCCATCACGGGTTATCTCATAAAATTCATCACTATATTCTTTTAACCTTTCTTGCCAGTATAATAAAGATGCACTCCGCGCTTCAATTGTGGTAATCACTCGATTTCCACTCTCTTTAAATGCACGAATAACCGGAAATAGTGCACCAATCCCATAACAACCACCGACGCATAATATTGTCTTGTCTTGAACCATTTCAGTCGGTTTGCCCAGAGGTCCGGCAAGGTCTGCCACCGCATCACCTTCATTCAAATCGGCGAGTTTTCTTGTTGATGTCCCCACCTCCATAAAGACCGTGGTCACACTATTTTTGTCCCAGTCAACCAGGTTTAAAGGAATCCTTTCACCATATTCATCTGTCCTTACAACAATGAATTCACCGGGTTTTGCATTCTTATGGATGCACAGAGACTCCAGCACTAACAAGTGAATATTAAGGACAACCCGCTCGCGTCTCAATATCCTAAACATCTATCCTCGCCCATCCAATCATACTACCTTTCCTTTTCCAATTTTACATACTCGTCTTTCATCAAACCAATAGCTGGATTACGATAGCTGAAAAGCAAACCCTCAGGCACTTCATCCGTAATTTTAGCACACATTTTATAATTGAAATCTTCCGCAATTACCATGACCTCCATACCTTCTTCCAATTTTAGTTTTTTTGCATCTCCTATATTTACCCATAGACAATCATCATTACGTAATCTTTTGAAACCTCTCATCAGTGTAGACAGCGGTTTATTACGAAAACGATAACAATTCTCGCGCACAATTAAATAATATGGATATTTTTTAGTTGGTCGAGCCTTCGATTCAATCATTCTTTCGGTTGATCTTCGAATTTTCTTTTGGTTAACCATATCAAAATCTAAGCGACTCGTTAATTCCTTAATAATCCATTCGTCGGGTTTTGACTTACCAATCGGTTCTATCGCCTTAGGTAATTTTATTGTTTTGCCTTCCATATTTATAAAACTGCCATCAGTTTCAACAAATGTTGCTGCAGGCAAGAATGTATCAAAATCAAAATCGGGTAGAAAGTGGTCCTGCACAATCACAGTCTTATAAGCCCTGGCCAGTCGTGGGGCATCACCAATTATATACAAACAATCTATATTTTCGTCATTTAAAATCTCCGAACATGGGATTATATTCAAACCGGCAACCTTTAAGAAATTTATTTGATTCAATAAGGGCATTGCCTTGAGATATCTTGGCAACCTTAATTTTTTTGTGTTGAGAGGATTATAAAGGAGATAAACTTCTCTACCTGAAATTAACTTCTTGGCACAGTCAATCTCCTTTTTACTTACGCCCGTTTCATTGGACCTCGTTTCCTTTTTAAAGAGAAGCCATAAAAGTTCCTCTTCCTTTTGTGGTCTCGGCCTCAGCCATAAATTTACCCTTTTTGTAATTTTTGTCTCAATGGGGTCAATGGCAATGAGAACAGATGTTGTCTTTGACAATCTTCCAATCTTTAATAAAAGCACGGAAAAGTCATCAATCAAATCTGTATTCAATATAATAAATGCACTCGGTTTATCGAATGTGGTCAGGGTAATAGGGTTCGACAAACCACTTAGATTAGACAGGGCAAAGGATGGGGCAACGCATTCAGCACCAATAATTTCAGTAAATGTGCTTATTGCATCAATCGCCTCAATTGATAAATTTGGTGAAAAAATGACACCGCTCTTGCCCTTATGTTCATTAAATTTTGAGGTAGCAAAATTTAGCACCTCTTCCCAATCCACCTCAACTATTCTGTTATCCTTCTTTAAAAGTGGTATGGCGGTTCTTCGTTGATGGTGCACAAACGGGGCAATACCAAATCTACCACGAACACATAATTGGCTATTATTGGGCTGAACATTAACAATCCTTCCATCTTTTATATTTAGGTTTATGCTACATCCAATACTACAAAGTGTGCAGAAACTTTCGACTTTCTTTTCTGGTTTACCCGTATATTTGCTATAACGTTCACCCATTGCACCGGTTGGACAGGCATCAATACAGGCGCCACAGAATTGGCATTCCGCATCAATATGGGGAAGACCAAAGGCGGTGCCAACCAGGGTTTCAGGGCCGCGATGACGAAAATCAATCACTGTCGCACCCCGCACCTCTTCGCAGGTCCGAATACAACGACCACATAATATACAGAGATTATAATCACGTTCAAAAAATGGGTCATACCGTTCTACCTCTAATCCACGATATCGAAATGTGAACGGGATTTCTTTAATTTCAAATTCATCTACCAATTTTTGGAGCTCGCAATTCCCATTCTTTGTGCAGTACTTGCAACCAAAGGTAATAGACTCCTTTTCGATACATTGCATATAACTGGTACATTCTTCTTTCTTATTACAAATCAGACAGGAATAGGGATGCTCAGAAAGTATCAACCGAAGTGTAAACTTTCGTAGTTCTTTAAGAAGTGGTGTATCGGTTTTGATAACCATTCCATCCTCGCCGGGCAAGGTGCAGGATGTTGTGGGTCTGGGCATACCTTCAACCTCAACAATGCATAAGCGACACCCACCATAGGGTTTCAAATCCTTCTGATAGCAGAGGGTTGGGACATAAATGCCTTCCCTCTGGCAGACCTCCAGCACTGTCTCGCCTTTTCTAAAAGTAAATGCCTTTCCGTTAATTGTCAGATTAACCATACAAAATAGATCTTTCCTTTTTGTTTAGCCCCGAACTTGATTCGGGGTAGTGTTTCTGATATGGAGTTTCTATATTTAATCATTTTATCGCCGGGGATACCTTTCTTACTGCGTTAAATTTTTCCGGACAGACCGTAATGCATATACCACACTTTATGCACTTACCCTGGTCTATGACATAAACCTTCTTAGGTTCGCCACTTATCGCATTGGTAGGACAATTCTTTGCACATACAACACAGCCACCACACAGTTTAGGGTCAATATAATACGAAATCAAAGATTTGCAGACTAATGCCGGGCAAAGTCTCTCTTTGATATGTCCAATATATTCATCACGGAAGTATTTTATAGTAGTAAGGACTGGATTTGGTGCAGTTTGTCCCAAACCACACAAAGAGGCAAGCCTCACATTCTTACCGATATCCTCAAGAAGCTCAATATCGCCATCCTTACCTTCACCCTGGGTAATACGATTCAAAATTTGAACCATTTGCTTCGTGCCCATGCGGCAGGGTGGACATTTACCACACGATTCCTCCTGGGTGAAATTTAAGAAATAGCGTGCAACATCAACCATGCAGGTATCTTCATCCATAACAATCATACCACCAGAACCCATCATTGAGCCCACCTGTGTCAGGCTCTCATAGTCAATTGGTAAATTCAGATATTCCTTTGGGATACAGCCACCAGATGGACCGCCGGTCTGGACTGCCTTGAACCTACGGTCATTTGGTATGCCGCCACCAACATCATAGATTATCTCTTTTAGTGTAATACCCATTGGAACCTCGACTAAACCTGTGTTACGAATCTTACCTACGAGTGAAAAAATCTTTGTTCCCTTGCTCGTCTTCGTGCCAATATTTTCGAACCAATCTGCACCATTATTAATTATTAATGGCACATTAGCCCAGGTCTCAACATTATTGATGTTGGTCGGTTTACCCCATAAACCGTGTTCAACAGGATAGGGCGGTCTTGGCCTTGGACGACCTGCCTTCCCTTCGACTGATGCCATTAGTGCGGTTTCTTCGCCACAGACAAAGGCACCGGCGCCACGCACAACCCTTATATTAAACCTGAAATCGCTATTGAGAATTTTCTCCCCCAAGAATCCCTTTTTATATGCCTGTGTAATAGCAATGCCGACATTCTCCACAGCAAGGGGATACTCATTACGCACATATATTACACCTTCCTGCGCACCGATTGCATAACCACCGATAATCATACCCTCAAGAACAGAGTGTGGATTGCCCTCTAACAGGCTCCGGTCCATATATGCGCCGGGATCACCCTCATCAGCATTGCAGATAATATACTTGATGTCAGATATAGAATTTCGACACAATTCCCATTTATTTCCGGTTAGAAAACCAGCACCGCCACGACCACGAAGACCTGACTCTTTTACGATTTCAATAATCTCTGCTGGTTTATATTCTTTAAGGGCTTTCATTAATGCTGTATAGCCACCGAGGGCAATATAGTCTAATATATTCTTGGGGTCAATAAATAGATTGTTACCGAGTAGCAATCGCCTCTGTTTTTGATAGAAGGGAATATTTTCAATTTCTAAATATCCTTTTTTCGTTACCGGTTCTGCATATAAAAGTTCCTCGACAGCAACTCCCTTTAAAACTGTCCTTTCAATAATTGTTCCAACATTTTCCGGTTTCAATTTTGGATAAAAAATCTTCTTGCCATTTAAAATTACCAAAACATTCGGCTCTGCCTCACATAACCCGTGGCACCCGGTGATTTTGATGTCAAATTCTTTTTTTATTTTTTTTTCTCTTTGATAATCCTTTGCCGCCTTGATGATTTCATCAGCTCCCCTTGCCAGTCCACAGGTGCCAGCAGAGATAACAAGTGTAGGTTTTACTGTGGTAATCAATTTTTTCATTAATGTGAGTGTGGTTTCTTATCTCCACCCTCAAGAATTTTGGAAACATCCTTCATCTTGAATTCACCGTGGTATTTGCCGTCGCAGACCACAATCGGACCGATTGCACAGCAGCCAAGGCAGTTCACTGTTTCCAAGGTATATCTCATATCCTTTGTTGTCTCTTTTGATTTGATCTCCAAACGCCGTTCGAACTCGCTTAGAATCGTTGGTGCACCACGCACATGGCAGGCAGTGCCCATACAGACGGTAATAAGGTGTTTGCCCCGGGGATTGAGACTGAATGCATTATAGAATGTGGCAATGCTATAAATCTTGCTTAAAGGCAGATGGAGTTTTTTTGAGACAAAATCCAATACATCTTTGGGTAAATAATTATAGTCAGTCTGAATGTCCTGCAAAATTTGTATGATATTGTGGGCATCATCACCATAGCCTTCAAGGATTCTGCCAATTTTTTTCATGACTAAAATTATATTCGAAATAATAAAAAAATCAAGACTTTTTGAATAAGAGGTAAGAAGTAGTTGCACCATTTATGGTGCAAGATTTTGAAAGGCAGTTTCTGCCCCAACATTCAATCTCATAATTACTGATTGACATCATAAATAGAAACGGGTAGAATACATCATCGTGCTCGATTTTTTATTAAAGGTAGTGGTAATAAGTGCCTCAGGTGCACTTGCCCCAGGACCATTGACTGCGGCAACGGCATCAGCGGGATTGAAAAAGGGCTGGCGTGCCGGATTAGAAACGAGTATTGGCCATACGATTATAGAATTACCCCTGGTGATACTATTATCAGCGGGTGTAACTTCATTTCTAAAAAACCCTCGTGCACATTTTTTCTTGGGGATTATTGGTGGCGTTTTTCTGTTATTCTTTGGTTTCTCAACTATCCGTGATGCACTACAGATCAGCAAACCGAAAGAACCTGTCTTTCACAAAACACCCTCGCCCCTCTTAACGGGCATCGCCCTGACCAGTTTCAATCCATATTTTATTGCCTGGTGGATTGGCATCGGAGGCCCACTAATCTATGAAGCTGTAGACCGAGCTGGATACATCGGCATAGGGCTTCTATATATTTTTCATGTCTGGCTCGACTATGCCTGGCTAACTGCTATTGCAGCCATCTCCTCGCTTGGTCGTCTCCAAACAAAGATATTTAAATGGGTGCTCATTACACTGGGTGGGCTTGTAATCTGGTTTGGAATAAGTATGTTGCTCATAGTTTTGGCGACGCATTAATTATTACTCCTTGACTTTCACATGAATTTTATTAAAATATTATGATGAAAAAGATTGCGATCTGCAATCAGAAGGGTGGGGTTGGTAAAACTGCAACTGCCGTTAATCTATCAGCTGGTCTATCACTTGCCGAGAAAAAGGTATTACTCGTTGACTTCGACCCACAGGCAAACGCCACCAGTGGCATCGGCGTTGACTACAAAAACTTGCAGATCTCGATATATGACTGTCTGTATGAACCCTCCTTAGTGAAACCGGCAATAATCAAGACTAAATGGCCTTTTCTGTCAGTCTTTCCTTCGGACCCGGATTTGGTTGGTGCCGAGATTGAACTTGTTGAAAAAGAACGTCGTGAAGAAAAATTGAAGGAAGTCCTGAATCAAATTGATACCGAATACGATTTTGGCATAATTGACTGTCCGCCTTCCCTGGGTCTTTTGACGGTGAATGCATTGGTTGCCTGCAATAGTGTCATCATTCCAATTCAATGTGAATACTACGCCCTTGAAGGTCTTGAGAAACTTCTGAAGACCTTGAAGGCGATAAAAGATACATTAAACAAAAATCTCATTATTGAAGGAATTCTTCTTACGATGTTCGATGCCCGGCTCAATCTATCAAAGGATGTTGTGGAAGATATAAAAAGTCACTTTTCCAATGTGGCATTCAAGACCGTGATACCCCGTTCCGTGCGTATTGCTGAAGCCCCTTCCTATGGCAAATCTGTTATTCACTATAATATTTCATCATCAGGCGCCCAGGCGTATCTAAACCTTACCAGGGAGTTGTTGAACCATGCGTAAGAGGGTGTTAGGAAAAGGTATTGAGGCACTTATCCCCAAGGGTGAATTGATTGAGGAGGGTTTCCACATGATTCCGATTGATGAAATTAAACCAAACCCATATCAACCGAGGGAAGAAATTTCAGATGAGGACATAAAAGATTTGGCCGCGTCCATAAAAGAGAAAGGGATAATTGAACCATTGATTGTTAAAAGATTAAATAACCAATTTATCCTGGCGGCTGGAGAGCGAAGATTGAGGGCCGCCCAGATTGTCGGATTAAAGGAAGTGCCAGCCATCATTAAGAATTTGACCGAGCAAGAAATTTTAGAAATCGGGCTTATCGAAAATCTTCATCGCAAGGACTTGAATCCCATTGAAGAGGCAAATGGTTATGACCAACTCAATAAAAAATTTGGGCTTACACATGAACAGATTGCCCAATTGGTGGGCAAGGACCGCTCAACCATAACAAATACCTTAAGGCTATTAAATCTTCCTGAAAAGTTGAAAGGCTATCTACAAGCGGGTAAGATGAATGAAGGTCATGCCCGGGCAATGATGTCACTCGATAGTGAAATTAAGATGTTACAGGTTAGTGAACGAATTGTCCGTGATGGCCTTTCAGTGCGTGCCACCGAAGAATTGGTCAAAAGAATGTTAAAGAAACCATCAATAAAATTCGCCCAGGAGAAGGAACCCAATCTTCTAATACTTGAGGATGAGTTATCAAAATTGCTCCATACAAAAGTGACCTTAGAATGGAAGAAAAATAAAGGGGCAATAACTATTCACTGCGCTAACCTTGAGGATTTTAATCGAATTTATGAATTATTAAAGAAAATTAAAAAAACTACATGATGGAGGTAGTATGGACAAAGGATGTTATGCCGCAATAATTACACCATTTAAAAAAGACAATACGTTCGACGAAAGTGGTTTAAAAAAGAATTTAAAATTCTTGTTAGAAAATGGTTGTGCAGGCATCGTTGCCTGCGCAACGACTGGTGAAAGTCCGGTCTTGAGTGAAGAGGAGTATGAAGAAATAACAAGAATATGTGTCGAAGTAGCAAAAGGAAAAGTGCCGGTCATTATTGGTGCTGGAACAAATTCAACAACAAAGACAATCAAACTCATTCATCGAGCAAAAGAATATGGTGTAGATGGTGTGCTTGTTGTAACACCATACTACAGCCGACCTACACAGGAAGGGCTCTATGAACATTACCGGGCAATTAGCACAGAGAGCGAATTGCCTATTATAATCTACAATGTGCCAGGCAGGACAGGAACAAATATTCTACCCAAGACTGTGGCAAGGTTGGCAAATGATTGCAAGAACATTGTCGCCATAAAAGAGGCAAGTGGCAGTCTGGACCAAGTATCAGAAGTTGTAGGACTACTTGGCGAAGACTTCGATGTCCTTTCGGGTGATGATTCTTTGACATTGCCCATGCTTGCGCTTGGTGCCAAAGGTGTTATTTCAGTGATTGCAAATATTCTACCCAAAGATGTTGCCACAATGTGCCAGCTATTTTTTGAAGGCAAGATTGATAGTGCCAAAAAAATCCATTTAAAGATGTTTCCACTCATGAAGGCATTGTTTAGCGAAACAAATCCAGTGCCGGTTAAGAAGGCAATGGAGTTAATGGGTATGCCGGCCGGTAAACCAAGACTACCACTCGTTGAAATGAGCGCTGAAAATGCAATAGTTTTAAAAAATAGATTACTCGAATATGGAATTGAACTATGATTAAGATAATATTATGTGGTGCCGCAGGCAGGATGGGAAAAGAGATAATCAATGCCATCGAGGAAATTGAGGATATTAGAATAGTTGCAGGTATAGAATCGAAGTCGAATAAATTCGTAGGCAAGACTATCGGCTTGGTAAAAATTTATGACGATATCTTGTCAGTAATAGATGGTGCAGACTGCATTGTCGAATTCACAAACCACCTTGCAACGATGGAAAATTTAAAGAAGGTGAAAGATTACAAAAAACCGTATATAATTGGGAGCACGGGCTTTTCTGGGCACGAATTGAAAGAGATCGAGGCATATTCGAAAACCTTCCCCATCTTCCTTTCACCAAATATGTCTATCGGTATTAACCATCTTTATAATTTAATAAGGTTATCAGCCAGGGCACTCTCGGACTATGATATAGAAATAATTGAGACCCATCATCGTGGTAAGAAGGATGCACCTTCAGGAACGGCAAGGGCGGTTGCTAGGATTATCGAAGAGACCAAACCAAAGATAAAAATTATCTATGGCCGAGAAGGAATTATTGGCGAAAGAAAAATTGAGGAGGTATGCATAAATGCCGTGCGTGGCGGTGATGTTGTCGGTGAACACCGCATATTATTCCTTGGGGATGGGGAATTTATTGAACTGCGCCATTTCGCAACATCAAGACGGTGTTTTGTGAACGGAACAATTGAGGCAATAAGGTTTATGGAGAATAAAAGCCCTGGACTTTATGGTATGAAGGATTTGCTGGGGTATTGACATTTATTAAATTTTAATTATAATGATTTATATTAATAGAGAAGGGACTATAAAAAATTACGATATTTAAGTCTCGTTAGATTTTTCTCTGTTTTAATCAGCCTATGGCTGAAAGAAAAGGAGGTCTTATGAAAAAAGTCTGTCTGCTCTTCATCATCGCTGGTCTGGTTTTTGGCCAGCAGATGATTGTGAGGGTCTATGCACCCTCGTGGCAGAATCTAAAGGCAATATCCGAGAAGCCCCTGGATATTGCGGGCGCACGCGCTGGTGAATGGTATGATATTGTTGCAGACCGTCAAACAATGGATAAGATTATCGGTTCAGGTCTGCCTTACGAGATAAAAGTCTATAGCCTTGAATACGAAAAAGAGAGGGTCAGAGGGGAATACCACTCCTATGACCAGTATAACCAGCTTATGAGACAGATGGCAACGAATTATCCGACAATCTGTAAATTCGATTCCTTACCGATTAGAACATACCAGGGTCGCTGGATTTATGGACTAAAGATATCCGATAATCCGAGTTTTGAAGACCCCAATGAACCGGGTTTCTTTATAGATGGAGTCCACCATGCCCGTGAATGGGCAACCCCAGACCTTATCTACCATTTTTGTGATTCGATAACCAAGGTCTATGCGACAAATAACGAAATTAGACAGATTATTGATAATATTGAGCTCTACTGTTTCCCGATAATCAATGTTGATGGTTATGTTTACGATTATCCCGGTCAGCTTATGTGGCGCAAAAACCGTGAGCCTTTTGGTGGTGCAACTGGCACAGATTGTAATCGTAATTATGGTGGCTGCGGCACAAACATTGCTGGTGATTGGGGTGCAGTAGATGAAAGTCAAGCAACCCATTATCCTTCCAACGATGTATTCTGTGGCGCCTATGTCAACTCCGGTGACGAAACCCGTGCGATGACAATGTATGTGAAGTCTCGCATCATCAATGCCTATATGAGCTACCATAGTTATAGCGAACTTTTCCTCTGGCCCTGGGGTTGGACCAGCGCAGGCACACCGGATGCCACAGTATATAGCCGTTTTGGTAATCGCATCGCGGCAATGATTAATCGTTTAGGTGGTGGAACCTATACACCTGGTCAGTCATATTCCAATCCTTATCCAACCAGTGGTGGCAGTGATGACTGGTTTTATAGCTGGTGCCATTGGGTTGGTGGCATAGCAAATCTATCCTACTGCACTGAAATTGGAACTGCATTTTATCAAAGCACTGCCCAACTCGATATAATCATCAGGGAAAACTTTAAGGCATTAAAATACCTTGCCCAGCTCTGTCGAGATTCTATCGGACCTCTTTGTGAAGGCGTTGTAGCACCACCTCAGATGTATCCCATTGGTAATGTATCTTCTAATTTCACCGTTTATTGGCATGCGGTTAATCCATCGGAGAACCATCCAACAAGATGGGAATTGGTTGAGCTGTCGAATCCTTCAGTTAAGACTGACAGTCTTGAATCCGGCACTGGGCGATGGACACTAAATGGCTTTACCTGGGTTACCACCCAGTCCCATTCGCCAACCCATAGTTTCTTCTCAGGAAATGCTAATAACCAGAATAACGCCGTCCAAACAATGCATCCGTATTTAGTTCAGACCGGCGATTCATTCAGCTTTTGGTGTTATTATAAATTAGAAAGAAATTATGATGTTGCGGTTGCCGAAATTTCAGAGAATACTAAAGAATGGTTCAATCTCGATACCTTACGGTTCACTGACTCAGTAGTTACCTGGACAAGAAAGGCATATTCCCTTGCCAGCTGGGTTGGTAAATCGGTCTATTTCCGTTTCCGCTGTATGTATGACGGTGGTACTGTGCGGCTTGGTTTCTATGTTGATGATATTAGACCAACCTGCCTCTTTGCAAATGTGACCTCAATCTCAAATAATATCCCTGATACACTCTATAATTTTACCGGTCATGCAATGGGAACATACTACTACTATGTTCGTGGTAATAACACAACCTGGGGCTGGGGCGATTATTCATGTCTGCAAAGGGCAAATGTAATAGT
>Ga0315310_10000028_pt1 | contig 105482 bp, 116 predicted proteins | sample TDP5_MG_FD_203630 | JGI IMG/M metagenome (GOLD analysis project Ga0315310, IMG submission 203630) | Freshwater sediment microbial communities from Lake Towuti, South Sulawesi, Indonesia - TDP5 | ecosystem: Environmental > Aquatic > Freshwater > Lake > Sediment | place: Indonesia: South...
TTCCAAACTCGGGCTATAAGTTTGACTATTCGGTTCTTGATGGAACAGTAAGAACTGATAACCCAATAACCATCACAATGAATTCTGACCATATATTAACAGTCAACTTTAGAAAGCTTGGTGGAGGCGGTGGCGGTGGAACACCACCTGAACCAGAAAGCATAGAACCCAAGGACTGAAAAGGCTTAAACTTCCCCTAGCTTAGCTTAACCTGCTTATCTTTTTGTCTCTAAGATGTTTTCTAACCTCTTCTTTTGGCGGTATATGAAGGTTGGAAGTGTTGTCTCAATTGGAAGTCCATCTGTTCTAAACTTGACATTCTTCAAGCCCCCAACGGTTTAGGTAGAGGTTTAGGGTCACCAACCGTTCCGTAAATCTTGACAATGTCAGCCCTAGCCCATCTCACCAAGTTGAGCCCATGTTATAAGGTTTGAACCAGAAGATCTCTAGAATGCAATCCAAAATATAGTTGTTCCATTCGTTCTGACAAAGAGACTTTTAGAATAAATTTAAAAGCTAATTCAAGTTTTATGGTTTTGTTATTGCAGAGGCAAAATTACATGGTTAAGTTCGTTTTTGTAACTGGGGGCGTGTTAAGCTCAGTTGGCAAGGGTATTGTAACTTCTTCGATCGGCAAGATGCTTCAGACAAGAGGTGTGAAAGTTACCGTTATAAAAATTGATCCCTACGTGAACGTTGACGCCGGGACAATGAACCCGTACATGCACGGGGAAGTGTACGTAACCGATGACGGAGGCGAAACAGACCTAGATCTCGGTTGGTATGAGCGGTTTCTTGACTTAAACTTGAGAAAAGAAAACAACATCACCACGGGCATGGTGTATAAGGCTGTTATCGAAAAAGAGCGACGAGGAGACTTTCTAGGCAGATGCGTTCAGATTGTTCCGCATGTCACAAACGAGATTAAGCAGCGCATACGCACTGTTACAAAAGCTTCAGAGGTTGAGGTGGTTCTGACTGAAGTTGGCGGCACTGTGGGCGACATTGAGGGCTTACCCTTTCTGGAGGCTATTCGCCAGATGCGTTTGGAGGAGGGTTTTGAAAATACCCTGTATGTGCATGTTGCATTAGTTCCAATTTTGGATGTCACGCAGGAGATGAAGACAAAGCCTCTGCAGCACAGTGTTAACGAGTTGCGACGCATCGGTATTCAACCAGACATTATCGTTGCAAGGAGTCCAGAAATGATTGATTCGGAGGCTCTGAGAAAAATCGCTTTGTTTGGCACTATACCTGAAAACGCTGTCTTCTGCTCTTACAATGTCAAGTCAATCTATCGGGTTCCACTCATTTTGGATGAGCAGGGTATGGGCGACTTTGTTTGCAAAAGATTCGGATTTTCGAACCTCAAGCCTGATTATAAAGCGTGGAAAGACTTTGTAAATGCCCTATTGAACCCGAAACACGAAGTAAGAATCGCCTTGGTAGGCAAATACGCTGGACTGACAGACAGTTACGTAAGCATGAACGAAGCAATGAGGCATGGCGGAGCAGCTTGCAAAACCAAAGTTTTAATAGGGAACATTGAGGCTGAACGCTTCGAAAAAAATCCAACAGAAGTGGAAGTTCTCAAAGATTTTAACGGGGTTTTTGTTCCTTATGGTTTTGGTCCAAGGGGAACTGAAGGAAAGATTACGGCAATTAGGTTTGCGAGGGAGAATGATATTCCTTTTCTTGGAATATGCTATGGTTTTCAGCTGGCTGTGATAGAGTTTGCACGCAATGTGTGTGGCTTTAAAGATGCAAACAGCACGGAGATAAATCCGAGTTCGCCTCACCCTGTAATTGATCTCATGCCAGAACAGCGTGGAATAGAATATAAGGGGGCTACCATGCGGTTGGGTGCTCACAAGATAATTGTGGAACCAAATACAAGGGCTCATATGCTTTACAAAAGTGAGGAAACCTACGAGAGACACCGCCACAGATTTGAAGTCAACCTTGATTATCTGGAAACGTTTAAGAAGAAAGGTTTGGTTTTCTCTGGGAAAAGCACGGATGGCAGAAGAATGGAAAGTTTAGAGCTGCCAGAACACTTTTTCTTTTTTGCTTCCCAGTTCCACGGTGAATTTAAAAGTCGTCCAGGAAGACCTAACCCAGAATATTATGGTTTTGTCAAAGCATGTTTGGATAAGAGGCTCGGTAAATCTAAACCAGAGTTTTGAATTTGAAGATCGGACGGCTTACTCTAGTAAGACCGACTGTAGGGTCTCATGATTTCTTCTAGCATTGAGATCAAGGTTGGCACTTTGAATACTATGTCTGTAAAGCTCACTATGCCGACAATTTTGCCATTGTCCATGACTGGAAGTCTCTTAATTCTCTTCTTTGCCATAAGCTTGGCTGTTTCTTCTATGCTTGCCGTCTCGCTTATAGTCATTACGGGACTTGTCATGATTTGCCTTGCGGTCAATGCTTCTGGCGCTAGGCATGGCTCAACGAGCCTTCTCAAGATGTCGCGTTCTGTTATGATTCCTACTGGTCTATCACCTTGCATAACTAAGATGGAGCCTATGTCGAACTTGTTAAGTGTGGCTACAACTTCCTTCATGCTTGTGTCTGGGCGAACCACTCTCACATCTTTCGACATTATGTCTCTAACAAGAACTATGCCCGCCATGATTTTAGTCTCCATGTCATTCCTAACGATTCTAAGCTCTGTCATTTATTTGTTTTTGTGCAACCTAAATCTCTATAAAGGAGACGAATTTGTTAAAGGGTCGATTCCGTAAGAAGTTTCATATAAAGGTGCTGAATGATGAGTAAAGCCGACTCTTCTATCGTTGGAAATTTCCGGGGTCGTTTGGAGAAGGCTGATAGTTATAGTGAGGTTTGGGAGGTTGTTAAAGATACAGTGGCGTATTCGTTGAATAAGCGAAGGAGTGGGATTATGCTCTTTTTGGATGATTTACCAATTCAGTTAGGCGCCTATCATCCTATCGGAACGAATAATATTGTTTTGAACAGGGTTTTGGTTCAGATTGTTGAAAGTGCGATAGAGTCGAAGCGTGTAGTTAATGCTCTGGTCTATAATCTACTTTTGCACGAGTATTTACATGCTTTAGGCGAGTTTTTCGAGGTCGATGTAAGGCGAATGGTTCACGAGATTGCAGAGAAATGCTTTGGCAAAGATTACATCGCAACTTCAATAGCAGAGAAAAGCCCTTGGTCCTTACTTAAGGGCATTCCACTTGAAGCTGTTAACGCACCTAAAAGGGTTATGGAAATTGTAAAGGATTTTGAGAAAGCAGACAAATACATAGTCTAGAATGTTTTTTTCGGATTCCGAACAACCAAGATGATGAGATAAGTCTATCGTGGGCTGGCCTAGACCCCCTCCCTTATATATAGATTGAACTTCTGGTAGCCTGTTTGTAGGTCTTTGTTCAAATGATCTAACAGAGTACAAATGTTCTAGCAAAGGCTAAATTTTCGGATATTATCTTTTATGCGTCAGTGATCTGCTTGGTTGTCAAAGCTGGAATTGGCAAAATTATGGAAAACCGCTTCAAGAGAGATGGTAAGGTTCTGATAAGCAAAGTTGCCGCGGATAGGCAAAATTTGAAAGAAAGCATCTTGAGGGCTGTGGAACTGATTGGCGGTTTCAGCAAGGTTGTTGAGAAAGGAGATGAAATACTGCTAAAGCCAAATTTTAACACTGGTGATCCTCCTCCCGCTTCGAGTGATCCTGAGTTTGTGAAGAATCTTGTTGAATTGCTGTACGAGCATGGAGCATCGAAAGTGATTCTCGGCGAGTCCTCTATGACTTCGCTTTCCACACGCAAAGTCTTTGAAGAAACTGGAATGATGGCTAAAGCAGAAGAGGCTTGTGCAGAGGTTGTATTTTATGATGAAGGAAAATGGGTCAAGGTCGACACTGGTGGTAGATACCTTGAAACTGTTAGCGTGCCCGAAACTGCGCTAAAGTCACAAAAGCTTGTTTATGTCTCCTGCATGAAAACGCATAGGTGGGCAAAATTCAGTTTCAGCCTAAAATTGGCTGTGGGGTTTATGAAGCCTAGCGAAAGAATGGCCTTGCACATGAGACACTTAGAAGAGAAGATCGCGGATTTGAACCTAATTGTGCATCCAGCCTTGATAATCATGGATGGAAGGAAATGCTTCATCAATGGTGGACCAGCGTCGGGAGAATTGCGAGAGCCGAACGTTTTGCTTGCTTCAGGCGACAGAATAGCCATTGATGTTGAAGCACTAAAAACAATCGAGAAGTTCGAGAGTGCAAGCCTAGCGGCTGACCCGTGGAGCTACCTTCAGATCAGTAGAGCTGTTGAGCTGGGACTAGGCGTAAAAGGCGAACAAGATTACGAGATAACGAGCAGTGCATTTACCAAACATGGATTTGCGGCGGACTAGAAAAAGTGGCGGAGTTGCCTGTGATCATCTTAACTTAGGAAAGAACATCCCAGTCTTACGCTGATACTGCACGTATTCTTTGCCAAAACGTTGAATAAGCAACCGCTCTTCTTCTATGCTGACATGATAGTATCCTGGAATAGCCAATAACGGAAAGACCGTAAATAAATTGGTCACTAAAAAGAAGAAGCCGAAGAACATAAAGAAATAGCCTAGGTAAGAAGGATGCCGCACATATCGGTATGGACCCCAAGTGACAAGCCTTTGGTTCCTCGGCATTTCCCATGAAACTGCGTATCTGCCTCTGGCAACAACACTCCAAATGAACATGAAATAACCCAACATCGTGAGAGCCAAACCTAGGGTTTGAAGATATAACCTGAAAGGAAGTTGATAGTCAAAAGGAGAAACTCGAAACAAGGAAATTGAACCAGTGAAAACCAAAAACAGGTACATAACTACTTCAATGAAATAAACAAACGTGCCAATGGCAGCGAGACTCACACTGAGTCCTGAAGGACGTTCAACTTCTGCGTAGGATTTCACGCCTCTCTTTCGCCCATGCACTACAAGGATATTATACAAATTGATTGGAACGAAAAAAGCTAAGCATCCAAGAAGAAAAGCTGCCACAACGGTATCGGTTAACATAATCCACCCGCAATATTTGGGGAACCTTTAAAGACCTATTTCTGCTGCGGTTTGCTTTAGCCCGTTTAGCGTTATTTCAAAAAATTTCTCTTTTGGAATTCCAAGTTCTTCGCAGACAAGGATTCTTCCTCTATCTGCCCCTCTTGCAAAGTCTTTATCCTTAAACTTTTTTGAAACAGTTTCTACACTCACGTCTGCCAGCTTTTTCGAAGGCATTACCAAAGCGCACGCCACAAGCAGTCCTGAAATTGCATCGCTGGCAATCAGCGCCTTTTCCATTTTGGATTCTGGTTTGATGCCTGTATGCTTAAAGTTGTGGGTTTTTATTGCTTTAATAAGCTCGCTTGGAATTAGCCCCTTCAATATTTCTTCCGTCAGAAGGCTGTGCTTCTCAGGCGTAGCCTCAGTTTTTTCATAATCAATGTCGTGAAGTAACCCTACTAAGCCCCAGAGGTTCTCATCCTCACGAAAATGTTTGGCTGTGCCTCGCATTATGGCTTCCACTGCAAGCATATGATACAGAACGTTCCTCTTAGAAACGTGCTTCTTAACTAGGTTAAGAGCCTCATCCCGCGTTAACATGGTAGCACCTAAACCCATTAATTCAACACGGTCGACTTATAACTTCTCTACGTTGTGCTATTCAAATTCTCCGTACATTTGATCTGGTCCCAATATTTCGGGATACTTGCTTCGCAGCATTTGGCGCGCAGCAGAACATAAGTGGCATGCATCAGCGTAGGCTTCATCATGAGGCAAACCGAATTTCTCAACCAAAACTGCAGGACCGCCACGGACTAAAGGTTCAAGGATCGGATTCGCGTAAGGATCGTATTCCTCGATTATTTTCGAAAATGGTTTCTGCCATGCGTTGCCAATCGAAATTCCTTGGCAAACATGCACGTATCCTAACGGATCCACATGTACTCTTTCTTGATTAGTGAAGTTTTCGTACGGGCATTTTGTGAGTTCGCGCCAAGGCATCTTGCTTGTCTTGTCTGGTAATTTTGAGAATGCTCTTCCTTTGTACATTAATGTCCAATAGTCAACCTTTGCTCCTTCCATTTCAGTTGAACTCGGAGCTTCTTCGCCTGGATACTTGACAGAGATTACTCCGGCTTTTATGTTCAAGGTTTTTGCGGCTTTGACAGCGTTCTTAACCTCTTCGATTTGCCAGCTTTCACCATGGTAAAGGTCGCTGCTCAGGCTCACCTCAACACCCTTAGCTTCAGCGATTGGACGAAGCCATTCCACAGCGTCTTCTACACAAGTAGCCCAGTAACAGTTTGAAAGAATCTCGACACGGAAGCCGAGGCTTGCAGCTTCTTGAGCAGTCTTGACCATTATGGGATAGTATAGGAAGGGTTCCCCGCCCTCTATTGAAACATAGTTCACTGTTCCCAGTTTCTTTGCTTCGCTTAAGATATTCCTTATTTGACTAAGCGTGAAAGCGCCGCTTGATTTCGGGCTTCCCCAAACAAAGCAATGGTCGCACTCCAAGTCACATCTGTACGTCAGAAGAAAGTGGACACCTGTCAACTTCAACAATGACACCATTAAAACATTGAATTGTCAATGTAATAAAATTTTGGGCTTCAGCTTTTCAAGACAGAACCATTTTAAACTATTTTGGAATCACAAATTCCTCAAATTCTGCAGTGCATGGATGACCGTCGGCAATCAGCACCTTTCTTTCATTGGTCTTTGCGATGACAGAGCGCAGTGTGTCAATGTCGTTATGAGCGCATATTGAACTGTTATGGTCGGAAAGCAGTTCCCGTATAAGTCTGCCATCAACCTTGCCTTTATTCCTGCAAAGATATCTTCTGGCAAACTCGTATCTGTCGAAAGCCCCTGGCTCTGGAGGCTTTATCTCTTCATTCACTGAAGTGAGAAATGTGTTGGACGCAATCAATATGCCGTCTTCCGATTTTCTCAAGCAACTTTTCGTCACTCCCATTTCCATTACAACAGCCTCCTTTTTGTCAGCAAGCAAGTAGCAGTTTCCAGCGTTATTCGCGAATTTAGGGGTTTCGCGGATGAAATCAATTGCTGCATCAACACTATCGCAGTTCTCCAAAACTAGCTGCATGACTAGCCTTGAAGACAAACCCCAAGATAACGGCAACTCTTTTGGTTCCCAGCCAGCATCGCCTACAAACAAGCCTGCACTGTTTGATCCTTCCTCGACTCCTAAGATTGTTATAGTACCACCTGCAAATGAATACCATTTGTTTTTTCTTTTTACGATTCGAAGCTGGTTGCACTTCCTAAACTCTGCAAGAAAATCGTAGTTTCTGCCAACAACAGGCCCTCGGTCAGCTGTTGCACGGCCAAACGCAGAGACAACTGTACATTCGGAATAGATGCTAGTAGTAAATGGATAGGCTGTTTCTAGAAGTATGGAAGTGTAAGGAAGTTCTGCGCCCTTGGCTATGCCTCGCATCTCCTCCAGCAAGTCTGGAAAATGCCTTGCCAAGACCTTTTCATTTTCTGATGCTAGTCTAAGCCCATACTCAGTAGTCAAACCTTCGCGGGCCAATTTTTGCTCAAGGAATAAGACGTTTTGAATGCAAATATCCTTTATCATTTTTCCTAAGGTCAAACCACGTTCAAAACTATCTTCACAGTCTAGGATGACTAATCTCACCGGATTCGCCTCAGATGCACATCAACCGAACCACTTTATGAAAATTTTCTCGAAAAATTCGCTGCATTATGGCGGAATTGGGTAAAATATATAATTGCGCTCTCATTCCTTTTGCTCTCAATGTCGGCGGAAAGACCTCATGGCTTCAAAGAAGTTTAAAGTCACTTGGAAAACCAGTCTACTACCAGCATTAGGCTTGTTAGCCTTTTTCATATACCTTTATCTCTTTAATGTAGACATCCCCACAATAATAGCCATCGCCAGGCACATCGACCTTTCCATTTATTTTTTGGCAATCGTCGCCCTTATTCTTGAGACTTTTTTCTTTGCCGTGTCATGGCGTTTGCTGGTCAACTTTCTTTCCATCAGACTTTCTGTTTGGAGGTCTTTTCTCTATGTTTGGTATGGAGTGTTCATGGACATAGTTATTCCCGCAGAGTCCATAAGCGGAGAGATTTCAAGAGTATATCTAGTTACAAGGGAACAGAACGGAACAGGCGGAAAAGTTGTCGCCTCTCTTGTCGCTCATAGGCTTATCGGCATGGGAATAAATGTCACAAGCCTATTCATAGGCATAATCGTTTTGCTGATTAAAGGGCAGGTGAGCGGAATTGCATTTAATCTGGCATTATTTTTAGCTATTCTAACGACAATATCTCTTGCCTTGTTAATTCTTTTTTGCATTAAGGAAAGTTGGACGTTAAAAATCATTGATGCCGCAATAAGGCTAGTAGGACGTGTGACTCGAAGTCGCTGGAAACTGTCGAAAATTAGAGAAGATGCTATCAAGGTGGCGAAAATGTTCCACGATTCAATGGCAGAGTTTGGGCATGCACCAAAACCGCTTTTTACATCACTGTTTTTTTATGTTCTTACATGGTTTTTGAGCCTTCTGGGCGCGTACCTTGTTTTCCTGTCAATAGGGTTCTCAGTAAACTGGAGTGTAGTAGTCGTGACATGCGCAATAGTAGTTGCAGTGAGAGCTATTCCATTGGGTGTGCCATTTGAGGTTGGACTGCCAGAAATAACAATGACCACCCTCTACAGACTATTGTCACCAGACATGACGCTAGACATAGCTGCCACAGCAACAATTCTTAGTGGAATCTTAACAGTGTGGCTCAGGTTTTTCATAGGATTTGCAGTTCAGCAGTGGCTCGAAATCAAAACAATAAAAACCAAAATCGAGACAGCACAACAAGCATGTTAAGCAGAAAAAACCTAAATTTCGCTTTAACCTTATGATGAGCAGATGTCTCAAATGACACTGACAGTTGAGGATACGTCAATCAGACACTTGGATAGGTTGTACGAAATTGAGACGGAATGCTTCCAAAAAGAAGCATTCACAAAGCAGCACATCGCCTATCTTCTAACCGATTACAATTCCCTAGGTCTAGTTGCCAAGGAAAATGACAAAATAGTCGGATTCATTATAGGCAGGATACACACCGAAAGAAAATCGGCGGTCGGACATATACTCACAGTAGACGTTTCGCCTGAACACCGTCGAAAAGGAATCGCCCAGAAACTGTTGGAAGAAATGGAAAGAATATTCAAAGAAAAGGGCGTCAAGCTATGCTATCTTGAGGCTCGTGAAGACAATGTGGCGGCGCTTGGGCTCTACCAAAAGTCTGGATACAGAAAGATTGGAAGACTCAGAAACTACTATGGAAACGCCCATGGAATATATTTCAGAAAAGCGCTAACCTAGCTTCCACAGCTTCAACTTTGTTTTCTGGTCAAGAACTCTCTGCAGATTCACACCTACTCCTTCAATCATAACAAGTTCTGCTGTCGCACCAACATGGGAACCCTTCATTAAGTGGCCACCGAAGGCCTCGCCTGTCTCCATTGAAACCACTACATGCGCGTGGATAGCAATTTCGCCTTTCTCATCCAAGGCTATGTTTCCCGTGCATGATGCAATTTCCAGAGGACCGTCTAGCTCTGTAAACTTGTACTCCCTTTCTTTATAGTATCCCAGCACTGCATTTCTCAGGGTTCCAATCAAGATGAAGACTCCCGCCTTTACGAGGCTCTCCTCTGCTCTCCTCTTGATAGCTTCAAGTAAGTCCTCACCCTCCGATAATCGGAAAAAGCGTATTGTTCCAATTTGCCCCTTTGACATGTTGTTTCTCAACCTAGCTATTCAGCATATTTCAACGTAGATTTTAAAGGCTTCCATAAGTTTTGAACGTAAACGCTAAAAGCACTGAGCAGCAAGAATCTAGTTGTGAACAAATTTTGACTGGAAGAAAAAGTGACGAAACACAAAGGCTTGTTAAAGCGATAGCTATCCTCATCCGCAACACTACTTGGAGGTGCGGAAGGCTGGAGAGGTCAATAGTGCGACATCTCTATAACAGAAACGCAAGGTTTGGGAAGCCAGAAATGCCCATTAAAGACATGCTCCAAAATTTCAATGTGACTGGTAAGAAAAAGAACGAGTTTTTAGACGCTGTAAGAAGACTTGAAAGAAGGAATATAATAAGAATCTTAAACATCGTTAACTAGAGATTTTTCAACTGCCTTTCTACGATTTTTCAAGGAGTTTCTTGGCGTCTTCAATCCATCTTCCAGTGATTTTCGGCGAAATCTCCAATCTAGTAGCCAGATCTTTCGCGGAAGCCCTGGCTAAGTCCTCAACGCTGCTTATACCTAGAGACTTCAACTGTTCCTTGCGTTTTTCCCCTATGCCTCTAACTTCTGTAAGGCCTCGCACTGTTGGCGCAGCTTCTACAATTGCTTCTTTCTTCTCTGCCGTCGTAACTTGGGTGACTGGAAGTGTCGGAGGCACAGGCGGAAGCGCTTTAATTGCTTTGGCTTGCTTTTTCGGTTTTTGAGAGTACCCTAAACCTGCGAATAAGAGTCCCAGCACAGCAGTGGTTACAAGCCATACGTTTCTCTCAAACTCTGCTAGCGCCAAAGGCGCCAAGGCAGCGATTCCTGTTAGGACAAACAATATTATTGCTACCGCGTAGAGTGCATAATCTGAACGCATGTTATTTTCTCCCTAACCATCTATGTTCTGCGGAAGAGTTTAAATAATTTTCTGCTTTTTACACGAAAAAGGCGAAAGTTTTGTGGAGTTTATGGGTATTTACCGCTTATTTCAGCAGTTTCTCTTCGGGGGGTGACTGCTTTATTAAACCCTGTTTCATCAGCACGTTCAAGGATTCTCTGGCGTTCATGATCACGGCTGAAGCTCTTTCGTACAGCTCTTGTCTACTCGGCTTGACTCTTGCCACACCTTGCTCTATAGATTTCAGTGCGCAAGCCACAGCTTCGCGTGGGAAAACTTCCCATTCCTCCATTCTAGGCAAGATATCTTTTTCATTCATACCTCTTTCTTCTGCGAATTTTGACAGCTCTTGAGCCGCGGCTATGCACATGTCATCTGTTACTGTTTTAGCCTTCACGTCTAAAACGCCACGGAATATAGCTGGAAAGCCCAGACTGTTGTTAACCTGATTAGGAAAGTCACTTCTGCCAGTGGCGATTATCCGTGCTCCAGCTTCTTCAGCTTCCCACGGCCATATTTCAGGTATCGGATTAGCACACGCGAAAAGTATTGCTTTGTCGGCCATCGTGGTTATCCAGTCTTTCTTTATAGTGTCTGGTCCTGGCTTGGATGCGGCGACAACCGCATCTACACCTTTGAAGGCTTCGGCTATGTCTCCTCTTCTGCCTTCTGCATTCGTTTTTTGGGCTAGGTCATATTTCCATGGGTCTTCTTCTTTGGTTATGTCTTTCCTGCCAGAGTAGATTACGCCTTTGGTATCGACCATTAGTATGTTGCCTGGTTTCACTCCCCATCTTATCAAAACGAGGGCTGTTCTAATATTGGCTGAGCCTGCACCTATCAGTGTTATCAGACTATCTTTCGGTTTTTTGCCTACTATTTTGAACGCGTTTATCAAGCCTGCCAGTATTACTGTGGCTGTTCCTTGTTGGTCATCGTGCCACACAGGGATTTGTAGTCGTTCTCTTGTCTTTTCCAGAACGTAGAAGCATTTCGGCTTTTCTATGTCTTCCAGGTTTATTCCTCCAAAGGATGGTTCTATGAGCTCGCAAGTTCTGATTATTTCTTCTGGATCCTTTGTTTTTAGGCACACTGGAAAGGCATCTACTCCGCCCAGATACTTGAACAGCAGAGCTTTTCCTTCCATTACGGGCATGGCGGCTTCTGGACCTATGTCTCCTAAGCCTAATACGCGTGTGCCGTCTGAGACTACAGCAACATAATTCCATCGGTTTGTAAGTTCGAATGATTTGTCTGGGTTTGCGTGAATTTCTTTACAGGGTGTAGCAACGCCTGGAGTATACCATATTGCAAAATCTTTTGGACTTGTTATGGCGCATTTGGGCATTACTTGAACCTTCCCTTCATAAAACTTGTGCATTGGCGAGGCCAGTAGTGCTGGTTTTTTGGCTTTAGCAAGCAACTCTTCCACTGTTGGTTTTCTCTCTTCTTTTTGTTGAGGCATCTTAATTTCTCCTTTCAGCGAGATTTTGATGTTTTCAGACATGAGCTTTAAAGGTTGTGGTATACTCTAAGGCAAATCTTCAAAAAGAGCCAACGCTTTTCGATATTTTTGGTTGCTTGGTCAACTAACATGAATATGGATTTACAAGTCATAAGGCATAAATCGGATTCATAGGGTTTTGTAAACTAGAGTAGAATCTAGGATGCCCCTCATTGTTGACCGTCTACAAGATTAGTGTGATCCTAGTAGCTGGTTTGACATTATTATATGCTTTACAAGGGTATTATCCGAATTTCATATCTCTTTTCTCGAATACGTTTCCTTCGATCATTGCAGGTGCCGCTGTTGTATCATCTAGCTTCTCTTTGGACAAGTATTGCCATAGAGTAAAAGAAAAATTTTCTATGGTCTGGCTTTTTTTCACGTGTGGTTTGTTCCTTTGGTTTGTTGGGGAGGCTTTGTGGACTGGCTATACGCTTGTTTTAGGTATTGAGATGCCCTATCCTTCACTTGCAGATGTTTTCTTGCTAAGCGGATACATTCCGTTCTTCATCGCGTTGTATTTGTATGTTAAAATCTTTGGTTCTGTTCTATCGAACAGAATTCTAATTGTTTCCTTGGCAACAACTGTAGCATTAGCTATTTCGGTTTCTATGGCTTTACTAACTCCAATCTTGAGCACTCAAGACTCGGCCACGGTGATCATAGACATCGCCTATCCAATTCTGGGCATCTGTTTGTTGTCCGTAGCTGTTTTGGGGCTTTTGATCTTCGCGAAAGGAAATCTGGGAAAGTCGTGGGCACTGATTAACGCCGCCATTATCTTGAATACGTGGGGCTATGCCCTTTTCAGCTATACCACTTCAAGGGGCACATACTACAGTGGCCATCCAATCGACCTGCTCTATGCAGTTGCCTACGTGTTCTTTCTACTAGCCTTCTATGTCCACATCAAAGAGCTGTGAGGATATAACGAATTGGTCGAACCCGAAGATCCGCTCCGACAAACGCTGCTTGCGGCTATTGATGAAGGTCTGCTAACTCTCGGAGAAAGCGGAAGAGAAGCAATCTACTTTCATCTCCAAAACCTATGTGCTCTCAAAAAAGCGGAGATACCTGATAAACCTGAAACTTTCGCTGAGGGTATAAGAGGGATTTTTGGAGTAGGAGCTGAAGTCATTGAAAGGTCAATTGTCAAAAGTTTGTGTCGCAGACTTGGACTAGAATATAAAGAGCAAAAAGGCCACGGTTTTCTGACGTGCTTAAGGGACATCTTGAACATGTCTAAGTAAGAAAGCTAAATAGTGGCTAAAGAAGAAATAGTTCGTGCATTTGGTCTATAAGGGAGTTGATGCATTATGGGAAAAGAAGAACAAGCCAGCGTATATGATAGTCCTTTCTATTATGAAATTGCCTTCGGGTTCAGAGACATCCGCAGTGAAGTTGACTTTTTCGAAAGAAGTATCAAGAAATTCTCTAAGATCAAGGTCAGGCAGGTTCTTGATGTTGGGTGTGGACCAAGCCCATATATGCTCGAACTAGCCAAACGCGGTTATGTTTTTACGGGCTTGGACCTCAGCAAGGCAATGCTTGAGTATTCTTTGGAAAAGGCGAAGAAAGGTGGAATAAGAATAAGGACTATTCATGCAGACATGCGGAACTTCAAAGTCGAAGAAATGTTTGATTTTGCATTCTGTATGCTCGGCTCTATCGAAGTTGAGTCAAACAGCGATTTTCTATCACATCTAGATTCGATGGCTGCTTGTCTGAAAAACGGCGGCTTATACTTGATTGATGCTGCTGTTCAATTCGACTGGACAAGGTTAGGAAGCGAAAGCTGGACCATAATAAAAGATGAATTAGTCGTAAATGTAACATGGCAAGGAGTTCCGTTGAACTATGTCGAACAAAAAATAGTTGAGAGAATAACAATTGAAGCCATAGAAAAAAGAAAAACAAGAATTTTCAAGACAGAGAAGGTTGGCAAGTTGATTTTTCCACAAGAATTCCTAGAATTGATTAGCAAGAATGAAAAATTCGACTTCTTAGGCTGGTATAATAGCTTCGACTTGAAGCAACCTTTGGAAAAAGCAACTAGGTTCAACAGACCAATGACTCTACTTAGAAGAAAATAAGTGGGTGATCTTTTAGGAGTCTGAGGCTAGTATCTTCTCTGTCTATACCCGCCTCTTCTCTCTCTTCCGCCGAATTCCCTTCTGCCTCCTCCCCTGAATGGGCGTCTAGGTTGCTCGTACACTTTGGTTGACAGGTTATTAGAGGTGTTTACTTCGGCTGCTAATGCCTGTTCTGCAACCTCTAGGGTTCCGTATCTACCAACATTCAATCGCATATTACCTCTAAAGAGGCTCACGTAGCCATTCTTTATGCTTACAGTTTCTCCTTCACTCACCTTTTCGATGTTATCATCCCAAAGAGTCAGGTAAACACAGCCCGTTTCGTCGCCAACGAGAGCGTCGCAGACACGATGCGGAGCACCATCTCTTCCTGCGGCGATGCTTCTAATGTCGGTTTTCGAAACCACTTTTGCCATGACGTTTACAGCTCTAGAAGCCGGGGTTAATTCGCCAACTTTCACGTCTACTGGTTGTCTAGCTCCTGAAAAACTTTCCACTGCCAAATTGATTCAACACCTATATTCTGACAACACACATAACATTGGCTTCAACACTTAAGGCTTGCGGTTATCAATGTAAGTCTTTAAGCTTTGGACCTATCTCTTTTGCTTGGTATGGCAGTTTGGTTGTCCTGAAGATGACAAGTTTGTCCTTGAATTCGGCCAAGTAAGCCAAAACAAGCCTTTTTCCTTTCTCTGTCAAGGCGTAAATTGGGATTGTCACGCCTAGTTGCAGCAGCGCTTTGTTGCCGATTTCCTTTCGAAGTATTCTCGAAGCACTTGCACATGCAACATCAGCTTTGTTAATATGTTTCATATCTGCTTCGGACACACATGTATTGCAGACAGAAAAAATAAGAACATCCGCCCTCGCATTAACTTCAAAATTCCTAATTTTGCTAATTTCCTTCGCTTGAAACCCAGCGACGCTAACCGCAACACGTTTGAAGCCTAGATTGAAAGCATGTTTCACCCCTTCAAATTGGTCAATCAAAGCACTGTCCCTATCCAACACAACTCCGCCGTCCACCTCAATACGTTTTATGGTCTCGAGAATGGGCGAAGTCTTGACAATACCTGTTAAGCGAGCGCCGATGGCTTGCACAAGCGTTCCATTGGATGTTATAACTGTTCCAGCTCCCTCACAAACGACAATGGCACAGTCAATAAGCCCCTTCTCAAGCCAAACTCGCATCATCTCAGAGGCCCCATAAGCAACAACTGATTCTGCATCGAAAACGCGATTTCCACAACAGAAACCGAAACCTGCAATTTTCATTTCTACACTTCTTCTCACAGACTCCACATCAATCGTCTTGGTTCCATAAAGAGCTTCGTGTAAGGGACAATACTCAACCGTTGGCTCGCTTAAAACTTCCACACCTTTCTGTGAAATCCGCACACGGGCGCCACAGCAATAAATCTCATGTTCACCTTTAACCTGCATATTGTTTACGCTCGCACAGTTAAGTACCCTAAAAGAACTGTTAAGTTCATTTCTGCTGTTCTTTGTTCACCATTTCGTTGATCTGTTGTTCCATCATGTGCCCACGACAATAGACTAAGGCTTTTTTGACGCCTGCAACCTTTGATGCCACGTTCTTAACATCCATGGCTAACTTGATAGCGATTGGACAGAATGGACTTGAGGGGACAAACTCCACTTTAACAATGCTTGGCGCTTCCTCTTTAACGCCTTTGATCAGGTGCATTTCTTCGAAGGTCAGCCCAGTTTCGGGATCAACTAGTTTGCCAACCGCCTCTCGTACTTTATCTTCCAGCTCCGTCAATCTCTCCCACATCCTGCTGTAATCCCTTAACTAAAGTGGACAAACCATATAAACTGTTACATAATCTCATCTGGTTGGATTCCGCCATTGTGAGTGGGCTGTCTTCAAAGGCGAAAAGATTCCAGAAAGAAGGATTAATCACTTCGTAACAAAGTCAACAGAAATGTGCACCAAGATAACTAACTCTATACTTAAAAATGCATTAATGGTGGCTACTCAAGACGTGAAAGAAGTTTACAAGGAAAAAGGAGGGGTATTCCCTCCAAGATGTATAGTGCACGCGTCGAAATGATCTTATGGCTTGGTTAGGGCAAGCTTTTTCTTCTCGTACATTCTCCAGCTTAAACACATTGTTTTCGGGTGCGAAGCCTTCACCTCATCCAGCCGCGAAACAGCGGTATCATGCGGTGCGCTGAGAACAGTTTTAGGATTCGTGCGGGCTTCTTCGCAGATTTTGCGCAGTGCTTCAATAAAACGGTCCAATTCTTCCTTCTCAAATGTCTCCGTAGGCTCAATCATTAATGCCTCATCAACAATTAGCGGAAAGTAAATGGTTGGTGCATGCAGTCCGTAATCAAGTAGCCGCTTAGCAATGTTCAAGGCTGAGACCCCTGTTTCATTTTTCAGTGGCTTTGCGCTCAAGACGCACTCGTGCTTTCTCGGCTTTTGACTGTTGTATGGAAGCTCTAAGCCCTTGATTTCTTCAAGCTTTTTCATTAGATAGTTGGCGTTCAGAACAGAGACTTCTGCTACCTCCCTCAATCCCTCATACCCTAAGCTTAAGATGTATGCATAGGCTTTCAAGAGAACGGCAACATTCCCATAAAAACTGCGAATTTTTCCAACACTATGCGGTTTATCATAATCGAGAGAGAAGCGTCCACCGTCAAAGGCTATGCGAGGAACAGGCAAAAACTCAGCCAATTCCTTAGAAACGCCAACAGGACCAGCGCCTGGACCGCCTCCACCATGGGGTGTGCCAAAGGTTTTGTGTATATTTATGTGAACTATGTCGAAGCCCATATCGCCTGGTCTAGCCTTACCCAACAGTGGGTTTAGATTTGCACCATCATAATAGAGCAGTCCACCGGCATCATGAACTATTCTGGATATCTCGTCAATGTTCTTCTCAAAAATTCCCAGGGTGTTAGGATTGGTAAGCATCAAACCCGCAGTTTTTTCAGAAATAGCCGCTTTCAAAGCTCCCAAGCTGACACAGCCTTCATCATCGGAAGGAACAACAACAACGCTGAATCCCGCCATAGTTGCACTTGCTGGATTTGTGCCGTGCGCAGAATCTGGGACTATGATTTCGCTTCGCTTTTCATAATCCCCATTAAATTTATGATAAGCCCGCATCAACAGAGTGCCCAAGAATTCACCATGCGCACCCGCGGCAGGTTGAAGACACACTTCATCGGTTCCTGTAATCTCTGCGAGCCACGTCTCAAGTCTGTAAAGGATTTCGAGTATGCCTTGAACGGTACTTTCGTCTTGGTATGGGTTAAGCATTCCAAGATTCGGTGAACTTGCTAATAAATCGTTTATTTTCGGGTTATACTTCATTGTGCAGCTTCCAAGCGGGTACAAACCCGAGTCTACCCCATAATTCATCTGCGACAACCGCAGAAAGTGACGCATCACCTCAACTTCCGAAAGCTCAGGAAGCCTAATTTTGCTGGTGCGTCGCATGCGCTTTGGCACAACTGAGTCCAAGCTGCCTATAGCATGCTTGATGTCCTCCTCGGCTGTCGACGGAATATGTCCCCTTCTTCCTTCTCTTCCAAGCGAAAAGATCGCTGGCTCATTCCAACGTGCTTGCTTGAACATTACCATTCACCTTCCACTCAAAATCCCCGCTAAAGTTTCTGCGAGAAGCTCAATTTCCTTTTTGGAGTGAATCTCAGTCACGCAGTACAGTGCTGTTTCGCCTAGCTCTGGAAACTCCTTTGAAATATCTTTGCCGCCATGAATCCCATGCTGCAGAAGTTCCTTATTCACTTTCTTAACGGTTAAACCAGTCTTGTCAAAATTGACTGTGAATTCTTTGAAGTGCGCCGATTCAAAGATGGGAACCCTAACACATCCTATTTGCGAAAGCAGCCTTGCAGCGAAATTAGCCTTGTACATTAATGTTTCTGCAAGTTCACGCAAGCCTTCAGGTCCAAGTAAAGCCATGTAAACGGCTGAAGCTACGGCGCACAAGGCTTCATTGGAGCAGATGTTGGATGTTGCCTTTTCACGTCTAATGTGTTGTTCGCGAGTCTGCAATGTCATGCAAAAACCTTGTCGGCTGCCTTCTTGAGTTGTTGTCATCCCGATTATGCGACCTGGCATCTGCCTAATCACATTCAAATCATCACGGCATGCAAAAATTCCCAGAAGTGGACCGCCAAAATTCATGAAGTTTCCCAGTGGCTGGGCCTCGCCAATCACAATGTCGGCACCATAATCGCCAGGCGGCTTCAAAATCCCAAGCGAAGTCGGGTCAACGCCCGCGATTAAAAGTGCTCCGTGTGAATGTGCTTCCTTAACAATTTCATCAACTCGAGTTTCGATAAAGCCCAGATAAGCTGGATTTTCAATGTAAACTGCAGCTGTTTTGTCTGAGACTTTGCTCCTTAAATCTTCGAGGCTGATTTGTCCAGTTTCTTTTTCATAAGCCAATTCTTCGATTGCAATTCGCGCTGGTTCAGCATAAGCTTGGACTGTGGCGACTCTCTCTGGATGGGTAAGCTTGGGAATTAATATTTCTTTTCGCCTAGTTATTCGAGAAGCCATACGAGCTGCTTCCCCTAAAGCCGAAGCCCAATCGTACATCGAGCAGTTGGCAACTTCCATTCCAGTTAACTCACAAATCATGCTTTGATACTCAAAAAGAGCTTGGAGCATACCCTGCGAAACCTCAGGCTGATAAGGCGTATATGAAGTGAGGAGCTCACTGCGTTGAACAATTTCTTTCACAACGGCTGGCACATAGTGCGGCCAGCATCCTCCTCCGAGAAATATTGGCATATTGTTGCTTGTTTTGTTTTTTGAAAGAAGGGCTTCAACATGCTTGTAAGCCTCAAACTCTACCAAAGCGCCAGGAAGATTCAACGGTTTTTTTAAGAGGTATTTTTGAGGAACATCAGCGTACAGTTCATCTATGCCTTTTATGCCAATTTCCCGCATCATTTCCTTCTTGATGCTTGGCAAGGAATTCGGAATATATGGATGACTACGCTTGCCCAAGATATTCACCATTAAGAATTAAACAGTAAATCCGCTATGACTTCTTTAAGCTTTTCAAACCATCAGCGATCTTTCAACTTTCGGAAAGAACAGCTACAACGGCTTTCAAAAGAGTCTTTGTGCTTTCTCTCACCGATTGCTCTTCAAAGGCTTGCAACCATCCGTCTTCGGTCAAAACGTCTGATATGACTTGAGCGGAAGCAGCTTCAACATTTCTATACTTTGCTACTGCGAAGACAGCCGAAGTTTCCATATTCACTGCCAGAACATTCGACTTTCTAAAATTGAGGAACTTACCACGTGTCTCTCTATAGACTCCATCAGTGGACCACACAGAACCGACGAAACGTCTTATTTTTTCATTTTCCGAGCGATTAATCAGCATGCTTCTTAGCCGTGCAGAAGACTCTAGACGCATTTCTGGAGGAAAATAATGGTAAGAAGTTCCTTCATCACGGATTGCTTCTGTCACGATAACTATGTTACTAGGTTGAAGAAAAGGTTGCAGACCGCCTGCCAAGCCAACTTCGAATATTATTTTCGCTCCGCATACAATTGCTTCTTCTAACGTCATAGCAGCAGCAGGGGCTCCTACCCAAAAGCGACCTACCCCAATCTCCACATTGTTGAACTGTCCGATGCAGAAAGGTTGACTTTCACCATAGATCCAATCGACCTGTTTCCCATTTACTAAATTCTTAGCGCATTCAAACGCGCTTCTTTGATATGTTAGCAAAAGGCGTTTAGGAATTCTGAAGGCATCAACTGAAACTTTCCTATTCTGAGCAGTGTAGCGAATGGAATCAGACGGGGTGAAAATCGCCTCATCTTCACTCATGATTCTCTCTCGATAAAGCTAGTTACCACAGTCTTGTCATTATAACCATTTCCCTATGCACTTGAACTACACAGTCTCAGTTGCCATAGCCATAAGTGCACCAGTCAAGTATCTTCTTAACTAACGTTGTTCCCCGTCTTGACGTGAAAAGCGGTAGTTTCCAGTCTTCTTTTAGCCTCCATCTCGTCACAGATTGGCCTCTGGTTTTCCTGAGAAAGGGTTCTTTGTATATTAGAACTCCTCTTCTTTGCCATTGAGGTGTCTTTGCGAGGTTCACGCCATGCTTGAACATCAGCTCATGAAGTTCTTTGGTTTTCAAACCCCGAAGTTTTTTAGATATTTCTGAAGGCTTCCGTCCTAGCTTGCGGAGAACCCAGTAGGCGTAGGCGTTATTGTGGTTTCTCCATGTATCCATTTGCCTCCAAGCCATGTATTGCATTATTTTCCCATCGTTTGAAGCGACAATTACGCGGGAATCAAAGGCTACAACTTCTTTCTTGTCAAAGAGTTTTTGTATACTTAGCGTGAAAGTGCTTGAAACTAAACTGGCTAACATAGAATCTACTTTTTCAACCCTCCTGCGGAAAGGTGCCCCGTCAAGAAATAGAATATTCAGTTCATCGCTTGCCACGTAAATCAACGCTGGGCTGAAACCCTTCTTAAACAGAATTTTCCCAGATGAAACCAGACACTTTGTGAATTTCTCGTCAAAGGGTTTCTCAGCTTTTATAGACTTTGAAAGCTTCTTAAATTTCCATCCATCCAACCTCAAGAAAAATGGTGTTTCCGGAGGAATGCACGTCTTTGAAAAGATTTCGTGTTTTGGCCAGTTTTTGTATTTATTCAAGGAATATTCTCGCATGATATTCTCCTTGCATTGATGATAGTGCTGTCACATCTTTACAATGGTTTATTCATGCTTACAAATTCTCTAGTGATTATCCCGCCGGACTTAAGATAGAGGTTTACTGCGGGAGTGTGCGAATCGAGATAAGAGAACGTTCCAACCATTGCCTTTTTCATGCCCTCTTTTTTCAAAAATGTTAATGCTTCTTGCAGGAGCCTTGAGCCTATGTGCTTTCCCCTATGTTCTGGTAAGACAGCAACCCCAGCCCAAAGAGTGCCTAGCTTTACTCCTTTTTCCTCGATAAACTTTTTGTCGATTTGTGCAGCTGAAAAGCCCACGGGTTTCTCTTTGATGCATCCAATAAAGTGAACATAGCCTCTTTTAAGTTCATCTTTCACTCTCTTTCTCCAATACGCTCTAACTTTTTCAACACCACCGTAGTCTTCATACCACCAATCCCAGTAAGGAAGATAAGCCTTAGAAGCAAGCTCAGCTAAATCATCTATTTCCGCCATTGTCGCTTGTTTAACTTTAACCCCTCTATTTATAGTAAGTTCTGGCAGTGGTTTGGTCAAGTCCCAGTAAATCCCGAGGTGCTTCCTCACAGGTTTGAAGCCGTGTTTTTTATAGAACTCTAAGAATGCGGAAAAATTCCAGCTCCAAGCTTCAGCCTCTTCCATACCCACTTTTTTGAGGTAGCTTAGGCTGGCTTTTAGAAGCGCAGTGCCAACTCCTTTCCGCTGATGTGCAGGTAGAACAGCTAAGTCGGTGATGCGCCCCTTCTTTTTCGCCGAATACCTAAGTGGTGCAGATGCGATAGTTCCAACAACCCTATCGCCAATTTCGGCGAAAAACAAGCCTTTCTTGTCAAAGCTGATGCTCTCTTTCCACCTCAAGAAATCGTGCAAAACTCTCGGTTCATAACCTAGGCATCCCCTAAGACTTTCGTTCACGATGTGTAGCCAAACATCTTCATCGCCTTCTCTATAACTCCTTACAAGTAAATCCTTTCTTTCCTTCACGTTTGGCACCATTAAGAAGAGAAGCGCGCATTAAACATAAATAATTTTCATGCGCATCTCAAGTCGGCACCGAAGATGAGAGTAAGCATTCCTAAACAATGACTCATGAAAATATTACTCTAGAATAATCCTTGCGTCAACTGTTATTGCTCCCTTCTCATAAACCATTATGGGGTTCAGGTCAAGCTCCTTAATATCTTGATGCTCCATGACAAGCCTTGAAGCATTCAGCAAAATCTTGATTATAGCATCTATGTCTGCAGGAGGCGTATTCCTATATCCCTTAAGTAACGGGTAAGTCTTGACTTCGGTGATCATTTCGCGCGCTTCATCTTCCGTTAGTGGCGCGACTCGAAACGTTACATCCTTCAGTACTTCGACGAAAATTCCGCCGAGACCAAACATTATGGCTGGACCAAACTGTGGGTCTTTGATGGCGCCTACTATGACTTCAGTTGATTGAGGAGCCATTTCTTGAACAAGTACGCCGAATATTTTTGCATCTGTCTTGTGCTTCTTAACATTCTTTAAGATCTCTTTGTGGGCGTTTCGAACCTCTTTTTCGTTTTTAAGGTCAACTTTGACCCCTCCAATATCCGACTTGTGAATAACGTCAGGGGACACAATTTTTAGAACTATTGGGTAGCCAATTTCATTGGCAAACTTAACTGCATCTGCTTCGTTTTTTGCAAATTTGAACTTCGTAACTGGAATTCCATATTCCATGCAGACTGTTTTGGCTTCAGATTCAAGCAAGAATTTTCTTCCTTCTTCATGCACCCTCACAAATATTTCAGAAGCTTTAGTCAAAGTTCGCTGACCTCGAATAGTTACACTTCCTTTAGCAGTAATGTCAAGTTTTAGCCCTTTCCAATTAAAATCCTTTTTCGTTAGCTGACTGAAATCTTAGGACCCACAAACCCATTTGTAGATGCCATGATCACTTAGAACCCAAGCGTCGCAGCCGACAGGTCCGAAAATCCATTCATTTTTTACATCGTCCCAGTAATACCATATCCAGTATCCTTGCGCGTAATTGTTTATCGAAGTTATGAGTATATGGCCCGGCTCCATCGTTGGCCAATAGGAATACTCGACATCTGTAATATTTCGCGTTAAGTCAAACAATGTTGTACCTAGAGAGGTGGAGGTGTTGTTGTACCATTTTATTGTTTGGTTACCGTAGTCGATGCATAAGTTTACATATATCACGGTTGCTTTTTCCGCAAGGCCTTCTAGTTCCTTTGTCATCAAGGCCGTGAACAATTTGTAGAAGTCATCAAGTAATGAGCCGAACTCTTCTTTTGTAACTTGGCTTTGCTCATTGAGTCTTTGAAACTCATCTAACAGATTGTTGTAGGTTGTATTTAATTCTGGAAATTCATCGAGTGTTGATGTGTAATTGCCCCTTAGGTTGGAAAGCAACTTTTCAAACTCGCCCATACATAAAGAACAATTTTCACCTGTGAACCAATTCTTATATACGAACCATTGGTATTCTCCAAATAACACCCCATATTCTCCAGACAACAAATTCCGCTTAGTAGTAGCCGTATCATAATTTTGTGTCAGTTCGTTCAGCAACTGTTGTTTATCAGCGAGTTGGTTTTGATACCTTATTTGTTCTAAGTAATAATAGGCCATAAAACCTGTGGTTAATGATGCCCAAACAAGCATCCCTAAAGCTATGAACACCAGTGTTCTTTTTTCAACCAAAATTTTTCACCATTGATACGTGATTTAAAGCCTTGATCATCGGGAGGAAGGCTATTCCAAACACGGCAAGGTTTGAGCACACGTGTATTAGTGAAAAGGGCGCCCCATAAGCAATAGCGGTTACTAACGCTAAGCTTGGGGGCATTCCAATGATCGTATAAGAGAATGCCACTCCAAAATTAGTTATTAAGTCATAAATCACAGTTAGAAAAGCCCCGAAAACTGCCGCTTCAATGCAGAATTTTCCCGAGGTATAGCCCTGCAAATATCTTCTACATAGGGCGCCAGCTAGGCCAACCATACCCATACCAACCATCTGAAAAGGCATGTTCAGACCTGCAAACCCCCACGGAGAAAAGAATGCATTGACAAGCATCACAAAACTTCCAAACAAGAATCCAACCAGCAAACCAGACATGAAACCTATGGAAAAGGTGAAGAGCGAAGTAAGCTCAACATTAGGCGGTCGCGGAGACAACTGAATTGCCAGACACAAAGCTGTGAAAATGCTTAACAGCGCTACTTCACGTGGACTATTAAAGGGTGGTCGCATGGAGATTGGATGGATTATCCATCCATATAAGCTTTTTGAACACAAACATTAAAATATCTAAGAAACTGCAAGGAGCGCGAAAACTTTTGCATCGTTTACGAGGTTTTCTATTTTTGAGTATTCATTTGGCTGGTGGGCTGTTTCGTCTATTGTGCTCCAGACAACTGCAGGAACGTCTATTCTTCTGAAGAAGGCAGCGCATGTTCCTCCGCCTATTCCTCCAACCTTTGGCTCTATTCCTCTGACTTTTCTGATCGTTTCTTTTAACATGGTGACTATTTTGGCGTTGGGGTCTGTTGGCTTTGGAGCGACAGTTTTCTGTATAGGTTCGAATTTTATCGTAGCTTCGGTTTTCTTTTCGAAGTCCTCTGCAAGCTTTTTAATGTCGCTTATTATTTCGTTCAGATTGTAGTTTGGCAGAATTCTGCAGTCGAAATAAGTTATGTCCTCTCCTGGGATTATGTTTACAGCGTCAACATTTTTGTCTTTCTTAGTTGGTTCAATCGTGCTTTCAGGCGGATCGAAATAGGCATCTGTGAGCGAATATTTCTCGTGCAACATCTTGTCCAAAGCTAAAGCGTATTCCATTCCTACCCGAAGTGCGTTCAAACCCTTATGAGGTCTGCTTGCGTGAGCCTGTTTTCCGGTTGTGCGTATCCTAAACCAAAGTGCACTTTTTTCGGCTATTTCTATAAAGCTTCCATTCTCGCTTCCGCCATCTGGCACAATTATCAAGTCGTCTTTCTTGAAGAGCCCTTGCTTTATTAGATGTTGAATTCCGTAGGTGCTTCCTTGTTCTTCATCCGCGACAAAGGCCAGAGCCATGGTTCGTTTTAGCTTTGTGTCCAAGTTTTTCAAAGCTTTGACTGCAAAGATGGAGGCAATCATTGACTGCGCGTTGTCCTCGCTACCCCGTCCATAGATTCGCCCTTCTTTAAGTGCTGGCACGAAGGACTTTGTAACTGTCCAAAGAGACTCTTCTCCTGGTGGAACTATGTCCATGTGCGTTATTATCCAAAGTCTTTCGGTGCTTGAGTGCCCATAACTGTAAGCGACTACGTTTGGTCTCTTCTTTGAGGGAACTCGGGCATCTTCTGCATCGTATCGTTCAATCTTGTCGAAGCCCACAGCTTCTAGTCTCTCCATTAGCTTTTCAGCTTTCTTTGATTCTCCTTCTCCACCGTTCTCCGGGGCAACTGCCGGAACCCGAACGAGCTCCATCAGGGCTTGCGCCATTTCGCCTTCTAGGTTCTCGATTTCAGAGAACATCCTTTGAGATTGCATGGACACCACATGTAATAAGCTAGAATTCTTCGTTTGCGATGTTTAAGGTTTTGCTAAGAAATGAAATAGTTGAATATTTAAGAAGTAGGCTTTGCTAGCTCAGTTCTTGGAGCGCCTTCAGCCGCTTTATTATGTTAGGATGAGTGGAGAAAATTTCAGTGACTCTATCAGCTGTTGTTAGCTTCTTTGACAGAATCTCTTGGACTAGCTTTCGGTCGCCTGAGGCTGTTACCGTTGAAATTGCCATAGCATCTGTTTCTGCTCGGTCAGGGTCAGCGATGAACAACGCCCTAAATGCATTCAAATTCTGTGCTGTTCCTCTCGTTTTCTTCATGTTTCTGGTTGTATGAACGATTTTTGCCAAGCCTTGTGAAAGCTTCCTAGGACCTTCAGTCACTATCGAGGCGCTGTGCCTGTCGGCATAGTATTCTCGGACGCGGCTAAGGAACGTTACGCAAACATAAGTGAGGAACAATGAGAAAGCCACCAGACCCATTCCCAGCAATGCAGCGCCGCCACCCTCATTCCTTCTTCTCCCGTATGCAGATGAAATCGTGAGGGAATAGCCTAGGTAATAGAACAATGCGGGTAGCAACGAGACAAACATCATTGTCTGCACATCCCTGTGCTTCAGATGCCCAAGCTCATGTCCGAGGACAGCCTCAACTTCGTCATAATCTAACGTTTTTAACAAACCACTTGTGACTGCTACACGGTTTCCAGCTATGGGCGAGCCATATGCGAAGGCATTTGGAATCGGCATTTGGGCAAGCATTAGCCTTGGCCTTTTTACTCGGCTCTTTCTGCTGAGGTCATCAATCATTTCGTGCAGCTTTGGATGTTCATTATTGGGGATTTCTTTTACACGATAGAGAGCATCAATTATGTACGGCGATATTAACCATTGAACAATGTTGAAAACTATAATCAAAATACCCAGTGTCATGAAATCAAAGACTTGAAGCAGGCTCAGAACTACGGCCAAAACCAGCGTGGACAACGTGAATATTATGCCTAAGGAGGCGACCATGGATAGACGTAATTTCCAAATGGTCATTGATGATACACCAATCATTCTTGATGTGAAAAACCGCAACTTATATTCTTTTCTGCACGTCATGACATTGTTTGTTGGAAATGAAGTATTACTTAGAGGGACGCTTCAAAAATTGTCAAGACAAAAACAAACAGAATGTTTAAGTAGAGATATTTTCACAGGGGATACGGGAAACTGATGACTGTTGTTAATTACTACCTTTTGGTTTTTGTTCATAATCTGTTGATGGCTTTCTTTGTTATCTTGAACGCGGTTAACCAGTCATTTCCGAATCAGATTTTCATATCGATTTTAGCACTAACATATTGGATCACAGGTTCGATTATCTTATACAGAAAGAAAGCATCCATAAGGTAGCACGCGTCAAAAAGAAGAATGGAGATCGTGGGGAAGTCACCACATTTTCCGAACAATATTTGTTGTTTTAGGAAAGACAAGTTATCTTTAAATGACTCACGCGCTAACGTGCATGTATGAATACCCTTGTTGATGACATAGGGAGTTTTCCCTTGCCAACTTATGCAAATAGAGAACTGTTCAATAGAGCATATGTTCTTGCAAGAGAGGCTGTTATCAGCCAAAAAAGCCTAAAAGCGAACGCGTTCTTGTTTAACAATTTCTACAAAGTCGTAATAGACTCTTTCAAGAAAAAATGTGAGACTGGCTTAGATGTTGTTAACTATCCGCAGCAATATGATATATACAGGCAATTTACGGAAATTATCCACAAGGCCATGGAAAAAGGCACGTACATAGTTGATGAGAAAGACGCGATTATACCTGAGTTGTACGTAATCGGTGAGGAAACCAAGAAGATTTATGAAAAAACGGGAAAGAAAGTGCTGCTCCGCGTATGTATCACAGGTCCTCTTGAGTTGTATTTGAAAGAAATTGGAACCACACCTTACAGTGATGTTCTCCTCATGTTTGCCGAAACTGCAAGACGATTCGCCAAAAATTCCATTATGAACTCCAAGTATGTCAAAACCGAAGTGGTGTCTTTAGATGAACCAAGCTTTGGATTTCAAGATATATCTGCTGATAGAGACACAATCTTAGACACTTTAGAAAAAGCCTTCGATTTCAAAGGCGTCATAAAGCAGATGCATCTTCATTCTCCTTCAAGGATCGCGGAAATATTAGACGTTGGGAACGTTGATGTGTTGTCATTCGAATACGCTACGTCTCCCAAAAACATCGAAGGTCTGCCTAAGAAAATGCTCGAAGAAGCCGACAAGCAAATAAGGGTTGGAGTATCACGAACAGACATAAACTCAATTGTCGCAGAACTCAATGAAAAAGGCATAACAAAACCAAGCACAGAGCAACTAGTTGAAGGCCAAGAAACAATACGAAAGAGATTCGTAACAGCCAAAGAAAAATACGGCGACAGAATGACTTTTACAGGCCCTGATTGCGGCTTGGGCGGCTGGCCGTCGCAGGAGGCAGCACAACTACTTCTAAAGAGGACAGTAGATGCGATAAAATGAAGAAAAACTTCTCGTAAATCATCACATTTGCATCAGTTTTGACTAGAAAAACGAAAAAATTCATAAGGCGATTCGGTGTAAACATATCATTTATGAAACGCGAAAAACTCGTCAAACTGCTTTTCGAGCTTATCAAGAATTCGAAGAGAAGCGACAGAGATCTGGCAAAAACATTGTCAATGTCCCAGCCTACAGTGACTAGACTAAGGAGAGCTCTCGAAAAGGAAGCGATAGAACAGTACACTATAATTCCGAACCTTTCGTACCTAGGATTTGACATACTCGCCTTCACTTGTGTCCGTTCAAGGGAATTTATTGAACGGCTTTGGGACGAAGGGGAGAAATGGGCGAAGATGCAGCCAAATGTCTTGTTTGTAAGCAGTGGTCAAGGTCTCGATGCAGACGGATTGATTTTTTCAGCACACAGGGATTATGCAGATTTTGTGAGATTCCTTCAAGCTTTCAAAAGAGACTGGGGTAAGTACATCCAAGATTTCAAGGTCTTTCTCATAAGCATGAAAGGCAGTGTCATACTGAAGCGCTTCTCATTCAATTACTTAGTAGACGCTTATGAGAAAGAGGCTAGCGAATAGCGAATTACATTTCTTTTCGTTTCTTTTTGTTTGTCAAAGCCTTCTCGGCAAAGATACAGCTTTGCAGATTGTATCAGTGATATTTCAGTTGATGATATATCTTTGATGAATAGAACCGCATCCCAATCTTGCAGTCATCTGTTTGTTGGATTTAGACGCTTTAGAACTCTAAGGGTGATGAAAGTAATCCATTTGCTCGGTTTTCCCTTCATCTCAATATTGGCTTGCATCCTCCCAGTAGGGGCACTTTCCAAAATCCATGTTCCATCACTTCGGCGTTTCTGCAGAAGAATTTCAACAGCGTCATTCAGCCTTTCATCCTCTACATAACCAAGCCTAGTCAGAACATCCAATCCCCTTAGGATGTTGTATCCATAAAACCATGGAAAACCCAGCTTCAGCCAAGCCTGATTAGTCACCCTGTAGTCGTGATGATCAGCCCTAAATAAACGATGCATGAGCAAGAATTCTGCTCCTCTTTCTACTGCCTTTTGCATTTCTTTAGTCAGGTTTTTTTGGGGAACTTCGCTGAAAGCTTCAAGGGGGCAGATTGTTCCGTAGAAACATCCATGAGTATCTCTGACATGTGCTCTCCAGTAGGGACAAAGCCATCCGCCGTCTTTGTTCTGAATTTTCACGAGCCATTCTAAAGCCTTGTTTATTCTCGGGTCATTCGCGTATCCAATTCTGAGCAATGCTGCAACCATGTTGCCAGTGAGGCACGAGTATTGATGCTCAAAAACAACCGAGGACACCCACTCGTCTTTTGGAGGTAGCTTCTTTCCTTTCTTGAGCAACCAATCATACTCTTTCGCGGCTGTTGTCGGTGTCTGGCTTGAAAAACCACCGTCTTCTAGTTGAAACTGAAAGATGTATTCGCAAGCATTTTCAACCCTTTTATCGGTTCTGTCCATTCCAAGCTGACCTAAAGTCATTATTTGCCAATAGGAAGACTTGTATTTTGGGTGGTATGGATTTGTTGGTTCTTCCCAATAACCTTCGGGATTTTGTTTCTGCAATATTTTCTTTACAACATTGGATTGTGGAATCGCCTGTTTCGTAGCTACTATTTGAGGATCGCCCCGTGTTTTGCCAATAATATCGCGCAGCGTGAAGTACCGCACGGAAGGATTTGATTCCTCCAGGAGCCACTCTATCGGGCTTTCTTTCAAGAGCTTTAACCAATCAATCATGGCTAACGTTTTCCTTTGAGTCGTTCACCTTGCATGAATTAAGAATTCTTCTTTGTTCATAATCTGTTTTGCGCTCGAATTTGGCGCGTTCAATCTGACGAATCGCTTTTAGATACGGTCGGTTAATCGTTCTTGAAAAGCTTCTGTAGCTTGTTCTAAGCTGTAGTTTTATAAAACTGCAATTTTTCATTCTACATGTGGGAAAGAAGTTGCTCTCGAAAAACAGCGTCATAATTCTGATTATTGTAGTTGCTGCTGGAGCAGTGGGCTACTTTTACTATTACGAATCGCAAAAACAAAGCTTAGCTGAGATTTCCAAGCAAAGCCCAACAGTTCAAAACTACTTGGCTCAGCATCCGAATGCCAGCTATGAAATTGAGAAGTCATTTTTGACAGCTGACGGCATGATGTACTCTGTGTCTGATAGTTGGGCTTTGAAAGAACCCTTAGGAAGCGCAGGTGAACCAACAGACGGAAAAGAGCATTACTGCTGGGTTGTTCGCTGGCATGATCCAACAAGCGCGATTATGAGTAGGATAGACGTTTTCATAGACAAGGATAGTTTGAAAATTGTTCTCGTCCGAGAAATAGTTTAGAGTAAATTTCGCCTCGCCTCTTCATTTTTCCATGCAACAAGTTTCTTATACACCACAGCTTATATGCTGTAATCTGTTACGCAAGATACTGACTGCTTATGAATTCAACTTCTGAATTCTCTTCGCTTCACGGATATAGAAGAAGCAACATCGACATACTATTCGACATAGTCAGTATCGCGATAAATGGAAAATCAAAATTCGAAATACTCGAAAAGGCGCATCTAAATTCGCAACAGCTGGATCGATACTTAGAAGAATTGAACGACCTAGGCTTGATTGAAGTTAAAAAGGTAAGCGGAAGAAACTTCTACATTGCAAGTCGGAAAGGAAAGCAGCTCTTAAGACAATACGAGAACTTGAAAAAATTTCTTATGTGAAAAGGTTCAGCTGTCATCTAGCTTTAAGAAAATTATTGGATGGATGAGATTCGAAGCAGAACTGACCTAGCGCCTATTTCTTCTTTGCGGGCTGGAATACACGCATTCTTCGAAACATCTTTCGGGGAAGGCTCGCATTAATAAGATCTGTCAACGTAACTAACCCCACAAGTCGCCCATTTTCGACCACTGGAAGCCTTCTTATGTTCCGTTCAAGCATGAGTTTGGAAGCCTCATGAACATGCATATTTGGTGGAGCTACAATTACTGGCTTTGACATTATGTCGCTAACACGTGTTTTTTCGGGGACCCTTGACTTGTGTATAACTCTTCTCAACATATCTTGTTCAGTTGCGATACCTATAGGTACTTCGTGGTTGACAACAACAAGAGAGCTAATATCATGCGCATTCATAAGCTCAACCGCACTTTTTACCGTAGCGTTTGGTTCCACAGTAATTACGTTCTTTACCATGATTTGCCTAAGCGTTTTGAACGTCAACAAAGCTAATCGATTTTGTGATGACATATCGTCTCATATCTATACATTATGAATTGGAGATTCAGATTTCAAAACAACCATAAATCCTAACCTTACGCTGAATAGAAAGATGAAAAACCCAAAAGAAATTCGAAACGACAACTAAAAAAGAAAAATGGAGCGGACCTGAGCAGATTCAAATTCCCATTTAAACTCCCCGTGTTCAATTCTTACATAAACGTAGCATTAGCATAATCGTGTGTTCCACTCCAGAGTTCAAACCTCTTCCCCTGCATCATCTTCGTTTTGCTTATTTCGCTCAAATTTCGCTCTTTTTGAGCGTAGAAGAGTAGAAAATCGACTTCAAATTGTGGGTAGCTTTTGATTTTACTTGGGCGTTTAAAATTGTCAACTCCAGAATAAGCCGATTAGAATGGATATATGAGATTGTAGAATCTATACACACGAAGTCTTTTAGATAAGATTTTTCTAAGCGGTTGCAATCTCTGGATTATGTGATGTGGGCACATGAAGAGCGTTTATGTTTGTGGAAGCTTCAAGTTCTTGAGCCACATTGAAGAGTTGGAGAATATGCTTACGAAGGAAAACATCGTGTTCATGGTGTCCAAGAGTTTGGATGCTCTTGGCATCTTACGGTGTCTGGAGAAGATTGACCAAGCTGACGTTGTTTACGTAGTTAATCCTGATGGCTACATTGGAAAGAGCGTCAGCGTTGACATCGGGTACGCCTATGCGAGAAACAAACCCGTTTACGTCATGCATCAGATGGATGACCCACCAATAATGAACCTAGTAAACGGTGTTTTGTCCTTCAAAGAACTGGTTAATATTCTTAAGCATGGCGACTTTTAGAAGCAAGAAAAAAGGTGGTCATTTAGTAGCGTTTTCAAATTTCTCCCATCTTTCTATTTCCATGTCTAATTTTCTTTCGACGGCTTTCCATAAGTCAACTCCACAGACTCTGGCACAAGTGTAAGTGGTTATAACAACATCCGCTAACTCATCACTCAACCTCATTCTTATTTCCTCAACATCATACTTTTCCCTTCTAGAACTTGCTAGTTTGAAAACCAAATTTATTGCTTCCCCCGTTTCTTCAGCTATCTTTGCAGCCTGGAAAACTGGATGCTTCTCCGAAGCCTTTTCGTTGAAAAGCTTAAACAAGGTTTCGAATCTATTCTCCAATTCCCACAACCCCCTTGAATTGGTAATGGTCTTCTGTCGATAAATGCTTTCTGGAAATATCACTTGACAGTTTTATATGCTAGTATGAACCTAGCCCTGCACATTCTCGCAAGTTTTAACATGCAATCTTATCCTTTGAAGAATGGAATGAGAATAAGCCTTCAAATCTTTGCAATATTAGCAAGCAACGCTTTTACTTCTTCAAAGTCAGACTCATAGATATGCTCTGATACAACAAATGAATTAAGTGGTCCCAAACTAACGCCTAATTTTTCAGCAATCATCTCAGCTATTTCACCTATGAAAAGAATATCATATTGTAATTTTTTATAGGCATCTTGACTTCTTACAAATACTGTAGTGATAAGCTTTCTATTTCTCAGTCTAAAGTCTAAAATTGGTGCACAGGAAATATTCGTCTTTTTTTCTTCCCCAGGATAAAGCGTGGAAATAGTTGCAGATTTTGTATCAGGATTATTCTTGAGCTTATTGATAACCCAATCTACATGATTCTTTCCGTCGACATCAAATAGTCGCTTCCCATAACTGACCTCAAAAGTTGGAAATCTTCCCATAGCTGGAATAGGATTTGTTTCCAACCATAATCTTCTCATCCATTCTCTTTCATCTTTATTACCATATTTTATGAGTATTTCGTCTTCTACAGAAGGGATTTCTACACTGATAAAAAGGTTCATAACTTCTTTAAGAACTAAACCTTCGTCCCTAACCTCTTCTCCTCTTTCTATTATCAATTTGCAAATATCTATCCAAGCTTTTCCAGAGGTTTTAGAGTAAATCTGTTGCATAGAACCTTGTCCCCTCTTATTCCTGTGTTCAAAACTAATTAAATTCAGTTCTTTTAATACTATCCCTAATTTCTAACATATAGAGAACGGCATGACAGTTTTAAACGACAGTATAAACCTATTCCCCCGCACTTTTGAAAATTTCTGTTTTGCTTTGTATAAATATAAATGGTAGTTATCTGCCAAATGAGAATGAGGCTAAATGTTCCAAATATCAAACCGTTTACGTGGCATTGCTAAAAAAGTAATGGACAACGCGCTTCCTATTCAGCAAGAACAAGTTGCAGTTTTCTATGCTGGGCTTGAAAACTTGAACCTTGCTTACGCTTTCGCTGTGGAATGCGAGGCGCGAGGAATTGAAACGCTGGTTCAGAGTCGAGGTGATTACATTTCTCAGACGAAACTTGTAGAAGCACCACTTGAAGTCTTTGCACGAGTTCCCAAGGTTCCTCAAGCACTAGTCGATGTTGCTGACTGGTTTATTCTGATGGCAGGAAGCACCTTTGACACCTCAATTTATCAAAAACCAGAACTTAGGGAACGGTTGATAGAAGTTCAGAAAATCTCCAGATGGTCGATGGATAATCTTCTTCAACTGTGTTTGGAAAAGAAGACTCACCTTGTGGCTTTTTTGGATCCTAATCTTCAGCAAGCACAGGCTTTAGGGAAGTCATATGAGGAGACTCGGGAAATGTTTCTTGCTTCCCTTGACATTGATTATGATGCTTTGACAGATTTGGGTCAGCGAATTGTCAGTGTTATGGAAAAGGGAGGAGAAATCCACTTAACATGTCCAAAAGGCACGGACTTGAGATTATACACTGATGGACGTTTTTGGAATAACGATGATGGCAAACCTCTTCCTCAATCAACTCCTGTAACTCATTACGTTCACAATCTGCCAGTTGGAGAAGTTTACGTGGCACCAATAGAGGATAGTGCTCATGGAGTTGTATATCCGAAATCCCTTCCTGGAAGCTTAACTACAGGTCTCAGAATCCAATTCAAGGGAAAAGAAAAGGTAATCGTCTCTGCTGAAAAGGGCTACGAATTTATGAAACCTCGGCTTGATAAGGCAACTGGAAACCCTTACTGCATTGCAGAGTTCGCCTTTGGCACAAATCCGTGCGGCGACATGCTTTTAGCCACAGAAAAAGCCTACGGCACGTGCCATGTTGCTATAGGGCAAAACACTTGGCTTGGGGGCAAAAACGAATGCTCCCTTCATTGGGACTTCTTGATCGAAAACCCTACAGTCACGCTCGAGGGAAAACAAATTCTAAAACATGGAAAATTTATGGTTTAATTGTACTCTCCGCAGATTACTATGTGACTGCAAGATTCCGAGAATTTAAACGGAGATTTAAACCTCTTCCTCCACACTGAAAGTCGAGATTAGGGTTTAAATTCTCAGAATTTTCATGAACGTAGAAATCTATCGTAATCGTTTGGAGTGTTGATGGAATTTGCATCCCAAACCGAGTGGCGAAATCTTCTACAACTCCCCTTTTTTCTAGGATAGCAACAATATCACGTACTTGCTAGTCCGAAACTATAATATACGCACATTCTGCAATGTTTTTAGAATACAAGGAATAAAAGTGTTCTATATGATATTGAGTCAAGACCTATACGTTACCTACAAGTGGCGTCAAGAACCTGTTTTGAAAGGAGTCAGCGGAAGCTTTAAGACCAAGTGTCTTATTCTGGGCCCAAACGGGTCGGGCAAGACTACTTTTTTTAGGGCAATCTGTGCTCTAACAAATATTACGTCAGGAAAAATTCTGATCGATGAGAGATCAATTGAAGACTTCCATGCTGCCAAAGGAGTGCTCTCAGCAAATTTTCAGGAAGTCTACACACTTCTCGGGTCTAACGTCTTCGACCTTGTCAAGCTTTACACGAACCTGTCGGATGGAGATTCTAAATTTGCCTTTGGGATTATCAAGGATTTTGGCATCGATTTGGCATTCCTCAAGAAGAGAAAGCTAAGCGAGCTCTCCTCAGGACAAACAAAAATCGTCTGCACTGCACTTGCATTAGCAATGAAAGCCAAGCATGTTCTGCTTGACGAACCCTTTGAGGAGCTTGATCCAGCGAAGAAAGGAAGGATGGTGAAACACCTAAACCAATACGATGGCGTGATTCTCATAAATACACATGAGACCTGGTTGTTGAAGAATCTTCAAAACTGGGAAGTGTTTTTCATGTTTGAGGGAACCCTCTATGGCCCGCTACTAGTTGAGGAACTTCTAAAGGCTGAAATATCTATGATTGATGAACCTGACGCCCTATTGCGATTGAAGATTTCAGATAAAATGGTTAGCATCGTTCGAGGAGAAGGCAAAGGGACTTTACTTACAAGTCTTGAGAATCTTGACAGGATATATGAACTTGCAGAGGGGGAATAGTTGACTAAGTATCTTTGGATGAATGCTAAATCGCTCTTGACTAATCCTTACATACTCTTTTGGTCAATCCTTTTTATTGAGTTTTGGGTTTTGATGTGGGCCTATATTTTTGGAAACTATATACCTCAGGTGGAAGAGGCTGTAAGGATTTATACAGCTACGGCTTATGGAAATCTGTTGATGCTTTCTCTTTCAGGAGCATCTGTAACCATAGCCTCATCACTCCTGTACTCATCGAAATCCATCCGTTATGTTACCAAATACACCAAGCTTTCTCCGACTCGCTTCTTGATGGAGAATCTCACATCTTCACTCATCGCTCTATTGGCAATTTCTGCGGTGATGTTTATCTCTGTGATAGGCGTCTTCTTCGCCAGATTTGGATTTGCAGTCATGCCAATTGATGCGGTTGGCTTGTCCTTTAGCATATTTCTTGGTACTCTGTTCATCTATGCTCTAGCTCTTTTCCTAAACTTTTCAGTCCTCATACTTAGGGCACCTAAATCTGCGTCTTTCATTTCCTTTCTTCCATTGATACTTGCCTTCACTGCCTATGCATCACTCTGGATAGACTTTGGAAATATCACATACTTTTCGCCTTTCAACTGCATAGTGTCAGTCTGCTACTACTATTTCTCAGGTAAGGCCCCACCCACTGGAAACTTTCTGATACCAGTTGAACAGAACCTCGTCAACGTAAGTTTAGCTATTGGCTCTCTTATCGCATGGTCGACCATCCTGATGTTGCTGAATGTGGTTTTGCTCAGAAAGATGAGAGGAGTTGGAGTAGAAGAAATCAGAACAACCTAAAACCAGATGTCAATTATGGCGGGCGGGTGGAATTCTGACCCCATATTTTAAACCTATCCCGGCCCAAACTTCGCCTTTAGATTACTTTCACTTCTAAGAATAGGTCATTTTATTTACCTTTGGCGGGCCCGAGGGGATTTGAACCCCCGTTCTCCGGCTCCGAAGGCCGGCGCCTTAATCCATACTGGGCTACGGGCCCTTCGAAAGAGAATAACCTTTGAACGATTAAAAGACTTCCGAAAATCCTTAAAACTAGTTGTCGATAATCTATTTGATGCTGTTGAAGGGGGCCGGTAGCTCAGCTTGGTTTGAGCGTTCGGCTGATAACCGAAAGGTCGAGAGTTCAAATCTCTCCCGGCCCACTTCTGGATTCTCCCGTACCACTGTTAAAGGATTGTTTTCTAGGGGTTAGTTTCGTTTTCCAAAGATTATGATTTCCTCATGTGTGGTGCACACGTATTCGAATCCAGCCTCTACCAGCTCTTCTGCCTCTTCAGCGTTCTTAGCTACTTTGGAAATATAATCGTCACTTTGAACTGTACCCGCTGAGTGTATCTCAGAGTGTTCTTGATGTTGATGTGACCCAATACTTGCATTACGTCGAGAATTCTCTGGTTTTGTGATATCCCATAGGGGTTCTCCAATGGCAAAACAGTGCAGATGGAAAAGACTGCATATTCTGTCATTCCACCAACTCAACCTCCCAACGATCAAACCAAACAGCTAACCAGTCAACCACCCACTTAGGTCAGCTCATGCTAAAGAAGTATAAATGCCTCGAAGCTGGATGAGATAACAAAAGACCTAGAAGAGAGAGTCGCGACGAGTGTAACGCACTTGGCGTGTATCTGTACGTTCCGAAAAGAAGGAAATTGGAATTATGGATGTGCAACATGACCTTGGCTTTTCTGGTTCTCATCTGGCAGTTCATCATTCAAAAATGCTTGGAAAGGTCGAACTACTCCGAAGTGGCGCGTGTGAATTAGATATCGCTGACTCTCCTTGTTTAGAATGTTTAGAACAACGCGTGCGCCTATTCTTCTCTTGTTTTAGGCTCTTTTACTAGAGCGAGTGTAAGCAGGAACGAAGGCAACGTCATTGCTATTGCAAGCAAAAATGGAGCTTGAGGAAACAGGTGTTCGTATAGATAACCGCCCAGCAGGCTGCCTATGGCCATTATTACGCAGTTGGAAAAGTTGATGAAACCGTTTACTTTTCCACGTTGCTCTCTTGGTGTCAAGTCAGTCTGAAGTGCTCCGAAGGACGCGTTCAGCATTACCTGTCCTGCGCCTATAAGGATTAAGGACGTTGCGACCTTGGGGATCAAGTCTCCGTTGATGAAAATCCACATTGCAAGTCCGAAGAGTAGTATGGCGGCTAGAAGGGGAATCTTTCTTCTGATCTTGTCCACGAGTTTGCCCACAGGTATGGCCAAGATTATCGTGGTTACAGGAACAATTGCAATAATTAGGGCCCACACAAATTCGTCCATTTGAAGCACGCTTGTAGCATAGATTACTGTAAAAAGATTTATTGATGAGAATCCGAAGATTGCAATAGAAGATGATAGAAACAGGTAAAGCATTGATCTTGGGACTTTTTTCCAAACACCAAAGCTTTCTTTCAAGGCTATCGGATAGCTTTGTATTATTTCGCTCAAACTAGGCTTTTTGGCCGAGAGTAGTGTTTCTTTCAAGAAGAAAAGTCTGAGGAATGCAGCAGTCAAGAAGAGAGCGATCACTATACCGTAGGCTATTCTCATGCCATCAATCAGTCCAAAGGACTTGTATAGTAAGCCAGCGACTGCTGGGCTTGGTGTTGTGGAGGCGCTGGCGATCAGCATGACTATGCCGAATCCCATTCCTCTTCTTTCTGGTGGCAGAGAGTCGGAAATCATTGCACTCAAGGCTGGTTGATAGGTTGAGTTGAATATGCCCATGAGTACGGCTCCAATAAGGATAAGGGGCCACGACGGTGCTATCGCGTAGAGTATGAAGCTCAGGGCTACCCCGAAGGTCATTGTTGAAATAAGCCATTTTCTTCCGTATTTGTCCGCTAGGTAGCCGCCTGGAAACTGCATTGAAGCCAAGGCCAGGAACTGGGCTAACCCTATGGCCCCGAGGATAGTTTCTGTCGCGCCGAGCCCGAGCACATAAAGCCCATAGTAGGTGGCTGGCAGTTCCATAGCAAAGTCTATTATTATCCAACTTGTTATCATAACTGCATAGTTTCCCTTAATGAATGAGAATTCCTGCTTAAGGGTCTCAAGGAAAGCCATTTCTCTTTTCCATCCTTACTGTTTCTAAAGTAGTGAGCACCTTAGTTTGGCACTCTGGAAAGAAGTGGTCAGTATGCTGGCCACATAGCCTATTGTCCGTTCAGTGGTACGTATGTCACATGAGTGTTGTTGGGTTAAGTGTGCCATTGTTTAGCTTCTCCAGGTATGGAATTCTGGCGAGGGGTATAAAAGGCGACGCACATGCTGTAGTCACATATTGTGACTGTTGCTCCTAGACTAAAGTGCACGCCACTCGACTTGTGCTCTTTCGAGGGTCCCCAAATTGCAGTGAGACTAACTAATATGTATTATCTATTCTAGCGCCTGTTGCCCACGAGCAAAGTCGAAGAGCTAAGAAAAAAGTGAGGGGTTGCGGAGATATCGTCAGTTGGTCTGCAATGCAAATTCCTTTTTCGTATCGACATAACCTGTAGCTTCGAGCTTGCCTAAATGTGATGGTAGATTCCCCGTCTTAGTTCCGTTTGGTATTGTAAAAAGAGAAAGTGTGCACTTTTGACGACGACGCGAGTGCTAGTTGTGATTTCCGCTTTCTGAATAGTGTCAGAACTGCAAGCGACCTTTGTAATTCTAAAAATAAGGAATGCGCTGGAGATTGAGAGTACGCATTTAAGCGGACCTATAACGATTCTTTTCCCATTGGTATATTGCTTGTGCCTTTTGGCCCTCTGCCTCCAACAAAGCATTCTTGATCTCCATATGATAAGCGTAATGAATAAGATCTGCATGGATACCCACTTGAGCATTTTCTTGCTTTTCGTGACTAGAGATTACAGGCAGTTCAAAGTGTCTGTCGTTTCCTAACATTCGAACTACTCTATCTCTCAAAGATATTTTCCCAACTATTCTAATCTTTCTCATTTTTCAGCACCACCTAATATCCTTTGGATGAAAAAGGGGATAGGCTTTGTGCCGTCATATGCCCCCTGGAAGGCACCGTCATATGACGGCTAAATGGATATATGGGACCGTCAGAATTCTAGTGGTAGGTTGAGTTGAATGACTCTTTACGAAGTCGCGTTGAAAGTAACGTTCGACGCCTTTCTGGTCAACTTGTCTAGGAGATTTCCTTCTGCGACCATATCCATATGGTGCAACAGACAGAATGACGTCATGGAAGTTGTAGTGAGAAACCACGAAGAATATGCTCTGATAGTAGAAGAGCTACGTGCACGCCCAATTCTTGGGATTCTCGAAGAATCATCTATTAACAATCGGATCTACTTAACAATCCGTGAATGTCACTGTATGAAGGAAGACACCATTGTCAGACATATTGGAGAACTTGATCTTCTCAACATTTTCCCAAACATCATCGAAAACGGCTGGGTGTATCACCGTCTTATAGCGTTCAGACACGAACACTTTGAAGAGTTCTTAAGACGTTTAGAGAATTGGGGATGGAACTACAAAATCCTACGCAAGGCATCCTTTGATGGGTTCATTGCAAGCTCAATGACTTTAACGGCTGATGCTTTGTTCTCTGAGCTAACTGAGAGGCAGATTGACGCTATGTTGACTGCGCATCGACATGGGTATTACAGTTTGCCTAGATCCTCAGATGTTCAAACGATAGCCATCAAAGAAAAAGTTCCAAGAACAACCTTTCAAGAGCATCTGAAAAAGGCCGAAAACAAAATTGTTGGAGCATTAGTTCCTTATGTTCAGCTGTATAGGCGTGCTCCGCAAGAGCGGAGAAAGTATCTTTCAGTAAAGGAGAATAACTCGCGAAACTGAAAAATCAGTCTTTCTACGAAACGCGCAGGAAAACTGGAAGTGGCACGTGGCATCGTCACCAGGATGGCGAACACTTAGAGACATAACTACAAACACCAGATGCTCTAGACATACTCGAAACCTGCATCAGAGAGAAAAATGAGTCGCTGGTCCACGAATTCAAAAATCTTATAAGCACTCTGCCCAGAGAACGGTTACTTGGTGGTTGCTTGGTTAAAGATGATGAGATATTGGAAGAGCTAAGACAGATTCGAAAGCTCTTGGAGCCTAAACCTGCTCCACCTGCGCCTCCGCCTCCAAAAGGTTTGTGGGCTGAGTTCATGGACTTTATGTCGAAGTATAAGGTTGTGGGTCTTGCTGTGGCTTTCATTATGGGTGTTTATCTCGGAGCTTTTGTACAGGCACTTGTCAAAGATTTGATAATGCCGATAATTGGTCTCGCTATTCCGGGACTTGGAAACTTAGCTACATTCAAAATTGCAGTTCCGCCAACAGCTTTGGATTCGGAAGGAAAACCGATAGATCCGAACTATGTGGGGCAATTGTTTGGTGTGGGAGATTTCTTTGTGGCGTTGATAACTTTCGTAATTGTCGCTTTTGTGATCTTTTTACTGGTGAAAATTACAAAAAAATGGGGCATAGAATAGCTTCGACCATCAAGCTCGATTAAGTGGTTCTTGAAACAGAACATAATCCGCTTTCCGCATGTACTCCTAAGTTCAGGATTAGCATTAGAGATCAATGCGATGAATAAAAAAAAGGTTATGGGACTTTTATCCGTAGTCCGTAGTATTTGGATACGACGGCTATGTCTTTTCCGTCGACTTTCCCGTCTTCGTTCACGTCACCCTTTAAGGCTAAGCCATACTCGCCGAATTCCGTTCCTATGATTTTGATGTGATGGACGCTAGCGTTGAAGTTAATGTAGAATATGCTGTGTGTATCGTTTTGATATGGTATATAGTATGTCTCATTTTGGCTGGTCACATAATTGTATATTTCCTGACCGTCTAAGAAGAGTTTAAATGGTCCGTCAAGTCGGAGTCTCAAAATTGTGACTTCGCAGAATCCGCCTGCTCCCGATGTGATGTTGATTAGTATTGCTTTTTCTTCTTTGTTTGGTGTGAAATTGCCTACTGTGGAGTTGCTGACGGTGGTGACTGTATTGTCGTAGGGCCAATAAAGGTCTGGATGTTCATGTATTCTGGTAGAGTTCCATGGCTTCATAAGAGGACGCGTATCGTTATTGGTATAATCATAGATTGGGTAGGGTGTATCTCCTATGCCATCATTATCTTTGTCCACACCCTTGTAATCGCTCCAGTAGTTCCCTTCTAAGCCGTTCAATTCCCATGTGGTTTGCGACTGGTTGGAGTAAGCTTGTACTACCGTGCTGTTGTAGACGTTGTTGAAGAAGAAATTGTTGCCAGAACATGAGCCCCATAAATATATTCCATGTTGATTGTCAATTATCGTGTTGCCGCAGAAGATGTTATTAGATGAATGAGTTAGGTCTATGCCCCAAGTATAGCTGTATCCAATTCTGTTCGTGCATAGGAGGTAATTCTCGCTTATTATGTTGCCGTCAGAGTACGACATTTTGATGCCCGATACTGCCTCTGAATACGAAATAGTATTGTGACAAACTATGTTGTTGTCAGAGTTCTGTATATCGATGCCATCTGAGTTGCCGTGAATGGTATTGTTGCAAATTATATTGTCTCTAGAATTAGATTCTATCACAATGCCACATCCGGACAATTGAGAAACACTATTTTCTTCAACGGTATTGCCCCTGGAGTTGAAAATGCATATGCCTTCAGCGTTGTTAGAAGCTGTTATGTTCCGGATCATCGAGTCGGTTGTGTTGCATAAGCATATGCCTTTTTCATTGCTCAAAGCAGTTATGTTTTGGATTGTTGAGCTATTTGTGTATGCAAGTAAAACTCCTTGGGTGTTATTTTGAAGACTTAAGTTTCGCACAGTTATGTTTTCAGAATTCACAACCCCGACGTATCCAACGCTCGTTGAGTCTATGATTAAGTTGCTTTTGTTGGTTATGTATTGAATCGGTTTTTCATTTATCTTGTTTGTTGTGTCTATGCTGTGGAGGAAGTGTGAAAGTAGAGAGCCATCGACTCCGAAATTATAGGTGTTATTTGTTAGAACATTGCCGACTAATGTGCAGTTGGTGGCATACTGAAGATGGATACCATTATAATTTTCAGTTATCCGATTTCCCTGCAGAACGCAGTCTTTACTAGAAACAAATATGCCGCTGTATATGCCATAACGGTACTTGATGTCAAATTGGGAAATAATTACCCCGGTCGCTGTGACTCGGAACCCTCCTCTGACTTCAGGCAGGACCAATGAATAGGAATATCTGCTAATGTTTAGCGACTTGGTTACATTCACATACTCGTAATATGGCGATCCTTGAGGATCAACTTCTATAGTGTCTCCATTCGTCGTGTTTTCGTGGTTTATTGCTTCCTGAATCGTCCTAAAGGGTGCTGGAGGAGGACCAACATAAATGATCTTTCCGCTTTGGCTTGTCTGTTGGGCTATGATTCGTAGTCCACTCACTAAAGCCACACAAAGCACTGCTGAAACAAACATCAGCAAGAACTCATTTCTGTAGGATTTATTCATATTTCTCCTCTCCAAAAAAAAGAATTAAATTGTTGGCAGAATAAATAGTTATCTAATGTATGTAAGAAATCATTATACCAAATTGTTTAACAAAAAGAACCAAAACTAAAACCTATCAATGGCGTCAAAATCTTTGTTCAATATGGAAGTTTCAACGCCTTCTTCTTTCTTATATGTTTTAAGTCCAAGTCGAATTAAATGTTCTATGAAAGTGCTGCGCTTTTCTCTACCGCGGATTCTTTCAATTTCTCTTAAAAGCTGGGAGTCTATTGTTAAACCTAAATGATGCTTCATACGCTGAGCCTCAGTATACTTTGTATATTTAATATACCAAAAAGCTTTATTAGCCTTATTGCACAAATTACACTGCGTCTAGGCTTCAAAAGAGGTTAATACATGAAAACTTTAAGAATATCTGATGATGTTCACCAGAAGCTCACCGCTTTGCTTGGAGAGTTAACAGCCCAAACTATGAGGATGCAAACCTACACAGACGCCATAGAAAACCTGCTTTCTCAATCAGTAATATTGCCGTCTGAACTGCTTGCTGACATTGAAAGCTTCATAGAGAACAACCGACGCATGGGATACACAACAAGGGAAGAGTTCATCCGAGACGCTGTTAGATGGAGACTTCGCTTTCTCAAAGAGGAATATGAATACATAGAAGTTCCAAAAGAAGAGTACGAAAGACTATACCAAGCAATAAAGGACATGGAAATGCCATTCCTAAGCGTCAACGACTTCATAGACCAACAAATAAGAAGCCTGCTGGAAAAACATGTTGAGTGGACAAGGCAAAAAGACGACTATGAGAAGAAGAGCCGAAAGAAGGGATGACAGAAACATCTCGGTGCAACCACCCATGACTTACAGAATCCAAACAACACGAGTATGCAACCGATGAGATGAAGAAAGCTACAGAAGAAAACAAAGATTGACAATTCGTCTGCATCCCTTCAAAGAAAAATGCTCGCTTAAGAGGTCCTTGATCTAGAATCTTTTCACCAAAAAGTGGCTCCAAACCTTAAAGCCTAACCTTTCAAAAAGCCTTTTCGCATCTTGGTTCCAATAATTCACGAGAAGGCCCACTTTGTCTGCTCCTATCGATTTTAAGTAAGCAATTGCATCGTTGAGAAAAGCTGTGCCTATTCCTATATTTCTGTGCTCTTTGAGGACGAAGAGGTCCCAGATGTAGGCTGACTTCCACGTCACATCCATCACGACACCATCGTAGTTGTGTAGCTTTTTGACGGATATGCAATAGCCTACGATCTTTTCGTTGACGACTGCCATCTTCACTAGGTTAGAGTCTTGGTTGGATATGCCAATCACGGCTCTAATCCACTCTTCTAGATATTCTTGAGGTGGGATCCAACCCATCTCGGTCTCGCACAATTTCTTCAACTCTTTCAGCTCTGGTGCTTTTTCTCTTGTAAAAGATTCTATCCTGAACATAAAAAATCTCCAATCGTAATCATTAAGAAGTAATGGCTAAAAACCTTGGCATTATTTCGCCTTTTTAATAGTCGGAGACGAAAAGCTGAAATTCTGAAGAAGATGTATAGCTTAAGCTTGGTGACTTGAATGCCGCACTATATTTTGTTGTCAAGTTTGACTGATGAAGGATGGAAAACCGTTAGGGAAAAGCCCGAAAGAATCAAGGAAGTCAACAAGGAGCTTCAAGCGTTTGGAGTTCGAGTTATTAGTCAATATGCAGTTTTGGGAGCCTACGACTTTGTCAGCATTGTGGAAGCTCCGAACAACGAAACAATTGCTAAGGTCTCGATTGAACTTGGCGCAAGGGGAACAGTTAAAATCGTTAGCATGGCTGCCATTCCGATAGATGAATTCATAGCTTCAGTCAAGAAGCGTTAAAAACAAACACACATAAGCACACTTTTTTCTTGATCAAGAATCTTTATTTCGAATTCATAAAGCTAATTGCCTTTTGTTCGGATACAGACTCGGAACAATGGTCAACCAGAGAAGAGTGTGAATATTGGCATCTCCGTTGTTGCCGGAGTTTCTTGGAATCTTGGGTATCGACGTGTTTTTAGTGTTAAGCATACTGACGTGCTTGTTTGATTTTCCTGTGTTTCTTCAGTATGTTTATCATATTTCAGCTTACATCGGCTTTCTTCAGCTTTGGGTTGACTATGTTTTTGCTTTCAGTGAAGAAACCCGTTTTCTCATCTGCCTTGCTTACTTAGTAATAGGACTTGCAAACATCATTTTCGTAAACGCGTACATAGGCTTCCGCGACAGAAAAGTTCTTTGGACAACATCGTTTCTGTGCTGCGTGACAATCCCAACTACATTAGTTAGTTTTTCCGCGGCGTCTTGGTATGTCAACAGAGTGCTAATTGCTTTACCGTCACTTCCTTTAGTCCCACCTGAGACGATCGCTGCTGTCTTTGTCATGTGCGCAATAGTTTTGGCAATAAGCTTGATCGTTTCTATGCTTGGGCTGAGGTTGCCTGGTTCTTCTGTTCCTAAGAGAAGAAAGGGAGGTGAAAGATAGATGAAAATCGCTGGAGAGGAGAGAAAAGGTAGAAGGAAGGCGTTGCGGCTTCTATGCTTTCTGTTGAGCGGCTTATTGGTCATGACTGCTAGCGCAGCAGTATACTACTCATTGAGTATGCAACCGAGCGTAAAAATCACAGCAGCTGTTGTATCATTTAAGGAAGGTAACGATTGGAAAACTGGCACGTGGTCAATGGGAACAAACAACACTTGGTGCGCTTTAGCTCTTAAGGCCTATCCAAATGCTACTTTGACCTATGAACAACCTCTTAACTTAACAAACACTGGTACATCAGTTAATTTGACACTCAGAACTGTTTCGATTAGTCCAGCTTCAGGGATTCCCGATGTTGGCAACTTCGTCTTCATAAACTTCACTTTGCATGACGAGACAGGAGCAGTTGTAGGTTCACTTAACTACACAGTAGATGGCAGTAACAACTGGAGCACTCCAGCTATGAGCTTTGTGCCGATGGATGCAAACGACAAATGGTACATTACGATACAAACTAAAGCTTCGGCTACTGCGCAGGCTGATGTGGTCGCTAGCATAGAGATTGCTGTGGATGTGAGAGAATAGTCTTCTTTTCTTTTCTCCATTATTTTCGGGGAGTTTATCTACGAGTATAAAAAAAATAAGTCTGAGACAAAAAGGGATTCGTCATTCAGCTTTGTTAGTTTTGACTTTCTTCGTTTTGTTCAGTTGCTCTTTGGAGACCGCAGCGGGAAGCACACATTATTCTATCGTGAAGCAACCTTGTGCGACGGTTAGTTCGGCACCAGTTATTCTTGAAGAAGGCAATTTTTCCGCAACTAGCACTATCTATATGAACAATACAAGCGCAAAGGTCAACTTGACTGCGCCGTCGGCAACATACGATTATGTCCTCAAAGTTGTTAACCAGGTCTCTAGTAATTGGACTGTCAACCTTCAAGTTTACAATAGCACCAATATTGGTCGGGTGTCAGGCTTAAACATAAGCCTGCGCGATGGCACTGCAAGCAATCAGATAGCTGTTATCGATGGATCTGTAGTGAAGTCAGAAGGTGAACCCTACTTCTTGCCAAGCGGTTTAGGATCAACGTTATACGTAAGCGCAAGTAACCTTTCAGTTGCGTCAGTCGACATATCTTATCTTCATATTTACTTAAAAATTCAGGAGCCAAATACTTCAACGTACATTCTATTCATAATTACTTTTGAGATTAAATGATGCTAGGCTTCGATTTCACAGCTTCATGCGTGGTCAAGAAGAGCATCAGTTATTCTTTGCGGATGAGCGACCCTGAAATTTTTTTCGTTTGTAAGAAAACTATGAGAAAAAAAGGAATGAAAATGGGAGAATTTGTTTGGAAAGCTGCTTTGTGTCTGGTTCTATTTGCTGCAGCTTCGCTTTTTCTTTTCTTCTTTCTTCTTCTTTTCGCACATGGTGAATTACCAACCACACAATTGGAGTTTAGTCTAATTAAATTTTTGTTTAGGTAAGCGTGAAATTCTGTTATATTGGATAATGCATAAAGTATAAGATAACGTTTGTACGATGCGATAATCTGTATTGAACGCATTTGAAGGATAAGGTTGCAGAGAGAATGGTCAAACTTAGTGGGAGAAACCAAATAGCTGGGTTCAGGCAGGTTGCTGAAAGGCTTGCTTCGAAGATGGATTCGTGTGAAGGTGTAATTGGAATCGTTTTTTTAGGTGGGGTAGTAAGAGGTTTTGCAGATAAGTTCTCGGATTTGGACATTATAGTTTTTCTGGGTAAAATAGATGAGCAGCTTAGGAGGCAAGTCTATGAGATAGGTTTGAATGAGGAAAAGCGGTCCAAAGTTGATATCGATCTTGAAGTTCATTTTCTCGAGGATTTTAAACGTTGGAGATGGGATGAAAATGATAGGTGGGATTTTTCTAGGGCTAAGATTGTTTTTGACCATGAAGGAGAGATTGGAAAGGTTTTTAGAGAGAAATTGAGGCTTCCCAAGGATTTTTGGGTTAGACGTATTGTGTTGTGTGCTGAATATCTTAAATGGTATTGTTGTCCTCCGAGAGAAGAAGTTGGTACTATCGCTGAGGCTTGTATGGACAGAGGCGATTTGGTCGCGGCTCATTACTGTTTGAATTATGCTTTGGATTTGTTGCTTAGGTTAGTGTTTGCTTTGAATAAGGAGTTTTTGCCGTCGCCAAAGTGGAGGGTATTCTACTCTTATGAGTTGGAGTGGCTGCCAAGGGATTATGAGAAGATGCTCAAAGAAGCCATAATTAATACAGAATTGTCAGCACAGGATTTTGGGCGAAGGCTGAAGGCTGTAAGAAAGTTGTGGCCTGACACGCTGCATAGAATACAGGAAGAGACGGGGCTAACAGTTGACTTGATCTCTAAGTACTATGTCGAAAAAGTACTTCACCAAACCAGTATCCCTTGAACCGAAGACTACCTCACCACGAGTACAAGTGAAACTATCAGTTGACCATGAGTTCAATCATATATTCCTTCCTTATACCGAATTCACAAACATTCCATACATAGAAAGAAAGATTCACAAATCATGTTTTCTTTAAGTAGGTAAAGAGAAAGAACTGTTTTGTTTATGCTACGTATTCGTATTCAATGAAAACAAAGTAAACAGTTAATGGATTTCGTGTGTTCTTCATTTTTCGAGTTGTTTCCACTCTTCCTTTTTGAGTACAAGTTTATGAACTGTGTAAGAGTCTAAATGCGTTTGAATTATGTTCCGAGGAATGCGAATCACTTTTCCTTCTTTCTGAACATCGTAGACACGATAAATCCAATAGTCAGAATTCTTCTTCATGGCTTCAAACTGACGAGGAAGAAGAGTTATATGAAGTCCTCCCTTGTTGGGTATATTTGCTTTAGTGGCTTTGACTTCAATTTTTTTGTCTATTGATTCAGATCATATCCCAATCTTTTCTCTCTAACGTCTTGTGGCTCTTTTCCTGTCTTTGATTTTTCCCACTTCTTGACAAATTCAATGCCTTTGTCTTCAATAGTCACCATAGTCCAAGTCTCCACCACTTTTGCCAAATGCTTTATCACTTGGTTACTTCATTTCAAGTTATATTAGCAATTTATGGAGAAATCTTCTATTTTATTGTTGGATTAGATGGATAATCTGTTCTGATATCCTATTGTTAGTGGAGTATGTTATTGTGCTAGTATATACGGGGGTGTATACCGGTTATTTAGAACGATATGCTTAGTAGATTCTTCTGAAGTTATACCTGGTATAATCAAATCTAGAGCTTAAATAAATAGATTGACTGCCCAGAAACATTGTATTTGCTTATAGAAGATTTCTCCATAAATCTTAAGTTAAATTCACAGGAATAAACTGTATTCGTTCAAAAGGAGAAAGGAAAATGCTAAGAAAAGTAGTTTCTAGGATAATGCTGGCGATACTACTTTTGGCATTTACTTTTCCCATAAACCCCGCACATGCAGACGTTCAAAATGTTTCCCTGAATCTTGCTCAAATAACTGTTCAAAACATTTCGATAACGTGGATAATTAACACAACGGATTATAAGGAGGCAATTTTGGAAGCGAGACTGAAAGAAGGAATTCTTAGATTCTACTTTAAGGTTAATGTAATTCAAAATTGTTCGGAGACTTACTATAATATAACTATTGTGAATCCTGAAAGTTTGGAAACGTGGGTATTAGTAAGTGTACCAGATACGTTGTATGATGCACCATCAGGGGTAACAGTTGAGACTTGGCGTTTAGACATTCCATCATGGGTTGTTGACATATTAATACCAATTCTTCTGGTGACTACGATTGTATTAGTAATCTATTTTGTTTACCAGCTTCTAACACCGTTGCTGAGTGGAGAATTACTGGAATTTATAAGTGGATTAGGAGGTTTTCTTTGGGCCTCAATTCCTTGGATTTTCTTAACATTATGCATGGATAAGAATCCGGACCGTTCACTCACACTTTATTTTCCTTACTCTCCCTCCGATTATGTTCTTGGTTTCCTGATGGAGAATCGATATGTACTTGCAACTGAACTTAATTGGTGGGAAATTGTCAAGAAGTCTTATACATTTTTATGGATTACTTTTACATGGTTTGAAGCAATTTGGTTATATTGGCGAATTCCTTCCCCACCTCCTCTCAATAGACCGCCTTCAGCTTCCTTCATATGGTGGCCAGAAGCACCTTTCATATGGGAAAATGTTACATTCGTTTCTACATGTTTTGACCCTGATGGGCATATTGTAGATTTCTATTGGTGCTTCGGAGATGGTTATGAGGCTACAGGACAGAATGTAACTCATCAATATATAAAAGCTGGAAAATATAATGTTACTCTTCAAGTTATAGATGATGGTGCGTTATCAACTACCATTTCCTCAACTATTACCGTCATTGTTCCGGCTACGTTAGATGTTGACCCAACCAGTTTAAACTTGAGGAGTGAGGGCAAATGGATTACTGCCTACATTGAGCTTCCTGAAGGCTATGATGTAAATGATCTCAACGTTTCAACTATAATGTTGAATGGCACTGTTCTAGCGGAGTTAAGCCCTATCGCTATTGGAGACTACGATAATGATACTATTCCAGACTTAATGGTCAAATTTAATAAAACAGAAGACATATCTTATATTCTCGCCAATGTTAACATGACAGAACTTATTGAAGAAAGATTCATGACATTAGCGTTGACCATAACAGGCAAACTATACGATCGTACACCATTCCAAGGAAGCGACACAATCAAGATAATCTTGCCTATGCCAAGAAGATGCGATGGATGCAGAGCATTCCCAATCTAAAACAAACGTCTTACCTCTTTTATTTGAAGCATACTTTTATTTCTATAAAATCTCTTGTTTCCAAGCTCTAATTAGCTAAATCTCTATATTACATAGTTATAGTATAGTACTTACATGCTAATCTTCCTTATTTTGGAGAGAATGTAGTTTACGATTCAGCTAAGAAGGGTCTAATGTGAACTTTAGGTTTCAATCTATTTATAAGGGAGGGGGTCTAGTCAGCAAAGAGAACAGTTTTCGCTTACAACATAATAAGCCTAACCAGAAGTTGAATCTATATATAAGGGAGGGGTCTAGGCTCTCACAGAGCTCAGCCTTCACCAACAACACAACAATCTAACCAAAAGTTCAATCTATATATAAGGGGGGTCTAGACCAAACAGAGACTAAAAGCCCCAAAAACCTTCTAACAATTCTTTACTACGCGCCACAACTTCACCACTCTTAAAAAACCAAAAATACTCTCAACTTTCACCAAAGCGACCACCCCCATTTATCCGAGACCAAAACAAATAAACTTTCGACTGCGCCAAAAAAGCAAGCCTCTTCAAAGCAGCGGCCAAACCTTCCTCATCCAACCCTCTAACCTTCTCCACAAAATCCCTCTGGCTCGGATACACCCTTCCAGAACCCACAAGCCTTTTCCGCACAGAACCCTCCTTCCGCGACAGCTCCTCAAGAACCTCCACCACCCTCCCTTTTCCAACAAGCTTAATCTTGCACAAGTTTTGACTCACACTCCCCAACATCACAGGATCAAAACCCAACCCCCGCAACAACTCAATAGCACCCAACACATCCTCACTCGGCTTACTCTCCACCACCTTTCGCATACCAGCCTTCTCAAAAAAAGGATTATACCTCGCCATAACAGCCAACGTCTCAACACATGGCGTTCCAGCCAACGGCAAAGTTTCCTTAACAAGCTTTACACCCAGACCCGTTGACCTATACTTCGGATGCACAATAACCCTCGTTATCGTACTCACCTCCCTCTGCAGACGTTCGAAATCACCCTTCCAAACCCTACTCCTACCAACCATAAAAGGCGGCGGACAACCATACACAATCACACCACAAACCTCATCTTTACGCATCAACCTGAAAATCTTACGCGGCGGCGAACACCTACTTCCCCTATAATGAAAAACACTAAGCCTCTTATAATCCGCAAAAACCCCTTCCTCAACCCGCACATCCCTTACGAGACTACACTCCTCAGCCAAAACATTCGCAAAATAATTCACAATCACCTCCCTCCCAAAACGCTTATGAACATGCACACTAGGCCTAAAATCCTCAAAAAGATCCACATGAGTCGTAGCCGCAATCACAGCCTTTCCATCCCGCCTCGCAACCTTCTGAACATTAAAAGCCACAATCTTAGCCGTATCACGATCAAGCACAGAACAAAACTCATCCATAACCCACCACTGCCTACCAGACTCCATCAACTTGGCTAAACAGTAACGATATTTCTGTCCATCGCTCAGCTCGTTGTACCTTCTGAGAAACAGAAATGCATCATTTAGGCCCACTTTCGTTAATAGTTCAAGGGCTTTGTTGAACGTTTTGCCAATGGTGTCGATTATCGATTTGTCTTCATCTACGCGCATTTCCATGCTGTCTAAGGCTTCTCGAGCTAGATCTTGCTTTATGGCTTTTAAAAGGACGCTTTTGCCTGAGCCTGAGTCGCCGGTTATGAGGATTATGTCTGTTGGTGCGATTTTAAGTTCGACGTTGTCGTATAAGATGAATTTTTGGGTTTGATCTATGCCTAAGCCGAAGGCTTCTGCGACGTTTTTTGTCCGTGGCGTTATGGTTGTCGTTGTTTCATAGGCTATGTTAAAGGTGAATTTGCCTGTTTTGCGGTTGTATGTTCTTGCAAGTTTTGTGATTTTGAAGTATTCGTGTCTGCGCGTCATCTTGTCACGCCCGTTGTTTGGTGCTTTATGAGCTTTTTTCGAAGCTGTTGAAGCTTTGTTTTGCCTTTGCTTATTCTTGCGATGATCCAGAGGTTTGGTGTTGGTTCTGTTTTTGCTGCTGTTACGGCAAGCGCGAGTGCCCAGAGCATGTCGTCTTGAGCGTTTGGTGGGTGGGTGAATTGGATGTGGCCTGTTTTTGTGTATGTATATTGTTGTTGGTTTATTTGTTGGATTAGGCGTCTGTTGTATGGTATTGCGAGTTTTTGTTGTTCCATTGTTATTTTTAGGTTTGTGAGGAGTTGTTCTTTTGTTTGTGTTGTGAATTTTATGCCTTCTGCGTTGGTTATGTTTTGGTTTTGGATTTCTTCTAGTATGGGTTCGCCGATTCCTGTTTGGTCGATTAGGGTTTTTTGGAGGTTGAATTTTGTGTGTGCTCTTTTTAGGTGTCCGATTACTTCTGTGTAGGGTGTTTGGGTTGGGAATTCGTGGATGTAGACGAGTTTTGTTGTGTTTTCTTCTGTGTTTACGATTGCTATTGCGGTTTGGTCTTGTAGTTTTGCGAGGTCGATGCCTGCGTAGTGTTTGCCTTTTTGGATTTGTTGTTCTAGGTTTGTGTATGGTTCTAGTGTGAGTTTTTGGGCGAGTTCTATGCTTTTTCGGATTAGGTCTTGTGGGAAGTAGGTGTTTGTGTCTTCTGTGAATTCTGCTTCGTATTCGCGTTTGTAGGCTTCTTTTGTCATGTTTTGTTGCATTTCTTGTAGGAATTGTTGTGGGATTAGTGGGTTTTCGTTTGATTTTGTTTTGTGGGTGCTGTATTGTGGGTTTGTGTAGGCTTTGTGGAAGAAGTGGTTTTGTCCCCAGGGTGTGCTTAGGAATATTGCTGTTCCTTTTGTTGTGCTTAGCATTGGGAATATTATTTCTGTTATGACGTTTTCTGGTATGAATGCTGCTTCGTCGCAGATTGTTAGGTTTGCTGTGTATCCGCGTAGTAGGTGTTCGCTGCATGGTAGTGCTATTATTTGGCTGTTGTTTGTGAGTTGGATTATTGTGCGTGTTTTGCGTGTTATGCTTTTTGTGAGGAGTGGGTTTTGGTGTGTTAGTGTGAGGATTTTGTCGAACATTATCATGCTTTGTCTGAGTGAGGGTGTGATTATGAGGGTTGTTGTGTTTGGGTTTGTGTATGCGTAGTGTATTGCTTTTGCGGCTATTGTTGTTGTTTTTCCTGTTTGTCTTCCCATGCATGCGATTATGCGGTTTGATTTGTCTGTGAGGAGTTTTTCTTGGTATGTGAAGGGTTTGAAGTTTAGGAGGAGTTGTGCGAATAGTGTTGGGTTTTCTTTGAGTTGTGTTAGTGCGCTTGTGTGGTTCTGCATTTTTTGAGCCTTTTTGCGAGTGTTTTTGCTTGGGTTTGGATTTGGCTTAGGAGTTTTGCTAGGTCTTGGGTTTGGTCTGGTTGTCCGTGGAGTTTGAGGAGCATTGATAATGTGCGTATGTGGCTTGCGAGGTTTTGGTAGTAGAAGGCTTTTTGTTTTTCGTAGCGGGCTTTTTCGGCGAGGTTTTGGAGTTTGTCTATGATTTTCCATTCGGTTTCGATTAGTTCTTTAGCGGTTCGGGTTTTGCTCTCTGCTTGGTCTAGACCCCCCTTATATATAGATTGAACTTGTGGTTCTGTCATGTGCTTCACGTTTTTTGTGTGATTAGGATGCCGCTTATTGTGCCTGTTAGGCCTGTTATTGCGGCGAAGATTTCGCTGTTCCACTTGCCTAGCAATGTCATGTGGGAGATTTCTAGTGCGGATAGGATTAGAGTCATGGTTACTGCGAATTTTACGCCTAGAACAAGCCTTTCGTCGGGTGGAATTTCGCGTTGTCTGATGTGTTTTGTTAGGGCTTTTTTAATCCAGTCTTTCATGGTTTCTTAGCCTCTGTTGTTTTTTTCCGCGTATGCTGGTGCGTTTTCCGCCTGCTAGGAAGCTGTTTAGTAGGTTTGTGGCTTCTTGTGGTGGGACGTGGTTTTTGGTTATGGTTGTTATGTTGGTTGTCCATGCGACTGGAACAGCCGTATAGTCTATGTCGTAGACGCCGTCTGAGTAGCGAAAGCTGTTTTGGGCTAGGATTATGTGCTTGTTCTTTTCGCCTAGAATGCCTAGGAATATGCCCCAGCTTTGGACTGGAACGTCTATGCCAGCTAAGCCGCCGCTGAGACTCTTGCCTATAGATGCGTCGAACCAGTCAACTCTGCATAGGTCGCCTGGGCTTAAGCCTTTAACTTGCTTAACAACCTCCTTCATACAACATCATCAAAAGAAAACGAGCACAAAAAGCCAATATAAAGAAGAGCGAAATTTACCAATTCATAAATTTACAAACTTAAAAGGAGTTTCAGTTCTCTTAGACAAATAGACAAAACCTCTGCAAATCGATTCTTAACTCTGTAGGAAAAACTAGGAACCATAAATCATAATAAGCTTTAGGACGAACAATTGAATGGAGTGAAATGCTTTGAAAATTCCAGGCCGTAATGTTACATATAAACACTCAGATGGTACAATCTTTACTGGGGAAGTCGTTGACTATGTAGAACTTGTTGAGAAACTCCCTGATCGGGAGTTTCTGGACCTAATTGAACTTATTCGTTGGGAGGACAAAAGTGAAAGCATAAGATTCTGCTATTATGTAAGAAATAGAGGAGAAAGTGAGTGGCGATTTGCGAATCGTTCATTGTCTATAGGACCAGATGAACTTGCAGAGCTTTTGAAGAAAGCCAAATTAAAGAACTGGTTCCCTAAAGTTTGATAAGAAGCTGAAACTCACATTTTTCAAAGGTTAACTGCTAAGTTAACGTTCTTTGCCTTGCCCTAAGACTCTCTGAGGTTTTGGGAGCATTGCCTACGTATAATATTTATATTCATTTCCGTATGAAATAATCAATAGAAGTTAAAAAAGAGGTTGTAATATTGGGCAAATTTCGATTGACAATCAAAACCAGTTACGGAGAAGTCAGTGTAGAGAGTGAGTCCTCTGATGACCTAAAGGAAACACTCCTAAGCATCGGGGTTTCACAAGAAAGTATTGATGCTATTCTTGACACAATAAAAGAAAAACTTGAAGCACCTGTTCTGCCCAGCCCAGTGTCGGTTGCTCCATCGAAACCTGAAGTCGCAGGGGTAATTGAATATACAGCTGATGGTAATCCGCACCTCATAGTTCCTCCTGATAAATTGACTGCCAGAGAAGTGATAGGTCTCATCTTGTACGCCAAGAGTCCGAATGCAGTATCGATGAGTGAACTTACAGAACTCGTAGGTATCAATTGGAAAAGCGTAGGGATGCCTTACATTTCATCAAATTTGAGCCAGATGAGAGGATTCGTCATAAAGGAAGGTAGCCGAGGTTCTTATTCATACAAGTTATCAGGGTCTGGCAAGAATTGGGTTGAAAATGAACTACTTCCAAAATGGAAAGGATATGCTTCAAAAACATAAAGGTGTGCTCGATGGGTGATGCAGAGAGAGATATTTTCTGGTTAGGTACAGCGTTACAATCTCTGCTGACATTGGGCAATACAGGCGGGTTGGTGAAAGGAAGAGATAACATGCTTCAGATTCTAGGAGAAACCATAGCAACCCTTAGAAGGATTGAAATCTCGGGAAATCTGTTTACTGAGTTAGACACTTGGTCAAATTATTTCAGAGAGAATTATGCGGAGAATGAGCACTTAACGCACGATGACAAGGAGAAGTTCATCACAAGCTGCAAAGCTTGGATACAAACTCTCTCAGACAGATGAGATACTTCTGACTGGATATTTTGATAATGCACTAGTCGATAAATTAATTGGAGCTTTGAGAAGAGGGGTTCAAGTTCGGTTGATTGTCCCACCTTATCGACAAAATCAAACGGATAATATCGATGCAACAAGAAGAGTCAAAAGAGCTAATGGGCAAGTAAAACAGCATAATACAAATCATGCAAGATTAATGGTTTTTGGAAACAAAGCTACTTTAGTCTCCTCTGCTGACCCAAAAACAGATGGACTCGACCAGAATTATGAAGCCGGAATTTGGACAACTAATAGAACATTGGTTCAAAATTGTAGAGACTTTTTTGACATTTTATGGGCAGAGTCTACAGAGTGGAACATGTAGACGCGGGCTGTCACCCCATCTTAATTCCTGAAGAAAGAGTGCGTTAATACTGGAAGCGTGTAAAGGTTCAAGAGTGGACAAAGTCTACAGTGCGGTATGAACAATCTCGATTACTCCTTTTTCCTCTCCATCTCCTTTATCCAATTTTTTGCATAAGTGAATTTTCGCCGTAACAAAGAATCATGTTTGTAATTAATTTCCTTGTCAAAATATACAGAAAATGATGATTGTGGAATTAGGTAGAGATGAACAGCATCTTCGTCTTGACTGTGAATGTCAATATTCATATAACTTTTTAAAAAAGGGATTTGAATACTGAGGAAATCCCATGTACCCTTTATATTTTGCTTAGTTTTCTTAACTATGTCTAATTTCTCTTGAGGAGCGCCGAACAAACCGACGACAAGGACCACATACTCAACCCCATGACGGAAATAACATAAGGATTGTCCCAAACCTTTGTAGAATTCTGCAAGCGAAAAAGTATTGTTCTTTCTACTATATTTAGGAAATTTAACTTCATAACCAATTACCTTCACATTACCGCTTTCGTTTATTTTTAGTAGGTCAATGTCAGGAGTTATTACATTTTCCTTACCCTTTGGAACTTCTGAAACTTTTGGATAAACCTCTTCATTGTTATTTCGCTTTAGTTTATACAGCCAATAAAGTAAATCATCTTCATCTTTAATATCCATTAATCTCACTGAATAACACTAACTTTTAAGCCTAAAAACTTTGCGAGCAGTGTCCAAACCAATAACTTAGGTAAATCTTACGACACATCCATAGTAACTCCAGTCTCGCCCATTGAAAATGGACAGAGAGTCTCCTTACTTCAGAGCGTCGACGGAATCCTCAGGCATCTAATAAAAAGTCCTCAAACCCAAAACACTTCCAGTCCTCCTTTCCAACCTCTCTCGAGAAAGAATATGTCAACAGTCAAAGGCGACTTGCCATCCTTAAACGTAACAATCCCATAACCAGACTTCAAAGCCGCATCAATCTTCCTCTCATCAACCACTAATCCCGCATCCCTCAAAGCCGAAACAAGCTTAACCCGCCATCCTCTTCCAGAAACCGCAACAACAACATCAACATCCGTAGTGGTCCGAGCCCTACCATAATAACTCACAGCCAAAGCACCAGTAAACATATAATCTAACCCAACCGCATTAAAACAACCCACTACCCTTTTAATCAATCCTTCAAAAGCTTCCAAAACCCTAAACCCCACTTTTCCGCTTTTTGCCAAACATCAGTCTTTCCCTAACACGCTCAATAAGCTCCTCCTCGCTGATGCCTGGATTCTGATCCCTAACACCATCAGCACAAACCCGAACACAAACATCAGACATGCCAATAGCCAAATTCACCCTCTCCTCAGGTTTAAGGCGCCCCAACCGCTCCACATCCTTATCCAAACCACGGAACACCTCTAACAAAGCAATTAGCACAGCACAGCCTTAAGAAACATTTCCCTTCAACCACAGTGAAGCTTATGTAAAGTTCCACCTAACAAATAATCAAGGAGAAACAAAAATGCCAAAGTGGGACGAGCACGCTCAGAGATATGACGAATGGTACAAAACCTTCAGAGGAGCAGTCGAACACCACGTAGACTGGACACTGCTAAAAGGATACCTCCCAAAAAACAAAAAAGCAAAAATCCTAGACGCAGCAGGCGGCACAGGAAGAATAACGCTACCACTGGCAAAAATGGGATACTCTGTTACGCTCTGCGACATCTCACCCGCCATGCTAAACGTAGCAAAACAAAAACTACAAAAAGAAGGCCTCCTAAACAAAGTAAAAATCTCAAAATGCGACGTACACAAACTCCGCTTCCCCGACGAAACCTTCGACTTCGTCATCTGCTGGGACGGAATGATAGAAGCCGCAAAAGAACTCATACGAGTAACAAAGAAACCAGGCAAAATCTCCATATTCCTAATAAACAAATGCGCAGCAGCCATCAGCAAATTTCACGAAGACCCAGAATCCGCTCTCGCCATACTCAAATCAAAACCAAGCTACGTCTACAATGACAAAGAGAAACACATGGCTGTCAGCTCAGAAGAAGCAAAAAAACTCTTCGAGAAAGAAGGAATCAAAGTCATCGAAATCTACGCCGTCTGCGGCATGCTAGAATACCTCTCCATCCCAAAAAAAGTTCTAAAATCCCGTAGATGGAACAAAAAACTCTTCCAGCAAACGACTGAAATACTACTAAGAATGAGCAAAGAACCCTCAGTCAAAGGATTATCAAGACACCTAGTCTTATACGGAGAGAAAACCTAAGAGAAGAAAAGCAATTATCCCAAAACAAACAACTAAGCACGACGTGATAAAACTCATAATTTTCGACGCAGGCGGCGTACTCTACAAAGGAAGCATAAAAATAGTAGAAGAAGCTGTAAAAAAATTTCTCACAAAACATGGCATACACGACCTCAAGAAAAGCGACAAAATATGGTCCAAAATTGAAAAACTCGCCTCCACAGGAAAAATAACAGCACAACAAGCCAACGAAAAATGGCTAGAAAACCTCGGCCTACTCAAAAAATTAACAACCGAATGGAATGAACTCGACAAAAAAGAAATATGGGCAAAATTCAAGGCAACACCAAGAATCAACAAAACACTAAAAAAACTCAAGAAAAACCAAAAACTCGCCGTCCTAAGCGACACAATCGACAGCAAACAAGAAAAAATCGAAAAAATGCAAATCGTCGGCGTAAACCATACGCTATTCGACGAAATCTACACATCACATGACTTAGGCGCCTACAAACCAAGCAAAAAAGCCTTCAACACAGTCCTAAAAAAATTCGATGTCAAACCACAAGAAACACTCTTCATAAGCGACGCCTGCGACGAACTAAAAGGCGCAAGAAAAATCGGCATAATCACAGTCGGCTACAACTCCAAATGTGGACAACACAAAATCAAAAACCTAAACCAAATCCAAAAAATCATAGAAAAACACGCCCAGAATCCTAATTAAAACTACTTATCACACGTAATATTTCGCAATTAACAAGATTTACGTACATGTTCAAAATCTAACACATTAGCGGTCAGAATGGCCCACGTCAAAATAGAACTAGACTTCAGACAGTACTTACACGAAAAAGCCCAACAATCCAGACAAAACGAAATCCAAGCCTGCCTCATGTTCCTAGCAGGAGACCTCTTCTTCGTCGGCGGCATAGTAACAAACCTAGCATTAACAAGCATCCCCGAATGGCTCCTATTCATACCATACCACCCAAACCTAACAGCAGGAGCCGTCCTAGGACTAAGCCTAATAATAAGCGGCCTATCCCTAATGATACTAGGCATTGCAATAGGCGTACACTACCACCGCGACAGAATGTGGTACATGCAAGAACTACAGAAAGCCCACGAAAGCGCACAACAAAAAACAAACCTCAAACAAAAGCCGACAACAAAAAACGCACCCAAAACACCAGTTCCAAGCAAAACAAAAAAATAAGGAAAAATCAGATTCGCAACCTCTTTATTATCGCCTTCATCTTTTCATGCTCTTTCAACGCTTCCTCCAAAATCGCATTCGTCAACTCATAAATCCGCAGATCATTCAACAAAGCCAACTTCCTAATCTCTCTATGCAAATCCTCACGAACCTCAACAACAGTCCTCTTAGCGTCAGCCCTGCCCAAGCCAAAACCACCCCTTCAAAACCCTAGTCACCCGTGATCTGAACACATAAATCTCCAAGCATCAAAAACAACTTCGTAACCTTCACTTCACCCTCTTTCAAAACGCTTACTTCGGCAAACACCCTCACAACCGCTTCTTGACTTAGATTAAATATGGATTGAATCGAAGGGTCTGAAACCGCTTTCAAAATCGTCTCCTTCGGAATCGTGAAGCCTAATTGAATTGAATGCGCTGCTGAACCAGCAATAATTGCATCCTTCAGAATTGACATCCCAAACAAAACACTGGCCAAAGCATGTGCAACTGCATCCTTCAAAACATTAAATCTCGTTTCAGCCGCTTCAAACGCTTCCAAAACAACCGACGAATCCTTCGCCATTTCAAAGGCGCACTTCTCCGCATGAAGACCTGAACATCCCGCAACAGAATCAACGAAAATCTCGTATGTTTGTCCTCCTGCCATTGTTAGGAAATCAAAGCGAATATTGTAAGGAGATGCGGTTTTAGTCATATAAATCAAGCCTATTTTTGCGGTGCAGCTTGTGTAGAAACATGTGAGTCTATCATTGCCGGTTAAGCTATCGCTTTCCGTAATCCAATCTGTGGGGTCCGTATCCCACGTTCCATTAACGCGTTTCTTGTAATATATGTGCTTTGCAGTTGGTGAGCCCGCCCAGAAACAGTACAAATCATTATTAGCTGTGTTCCTGCTCAAAACTGGCCCTCCTGAAGAGCCTATGTTGCTTTGAACTGTTGTTTCTGAGCTGAAGGAATCTGAAGTGTAAACATATTCTGTATGAATTATAGGATAAGTTGAAACTTTACAAAATACTAAATGGACGTTATCGCCTTGAGCAACTGCAGAATGTCGCTGTCCATACACAATGGCTGAGGTAGTCGCCACTTCAGACCCCCATGATGAGCCATCCCACCTTTTCGCTATTATTGTAGCACCTGAATAAGCGTATATGGCAAGCATCTTCGCTGATGTTAATGTAATAATGCTTACATGCCAATTATTGCTAGAAGTGGCACTGGTTAATTCATAAGGGAATCCTGAAGGTGTTGTTCCCCATGTCCCGTCATTGTTGCCTGACTTTGTTACGTATGGGTGATATGCTGCGTCATAATGCAAGAAGCCAATCCATGCGTAGCCATTGCTATCAACTGTAACCGATGGATAAAAAACCCATTCGCCCGTCGCCTGATAAGCTGTTTGCTCGTCTGCACTCCACGTTATTGTTCCGTCACTATTTGGAGTCCCGCGACGATATGTTAGGGCTCCGCCTGAAGTGCCTGTGGCATAAGCATAATGCACGTAAGTTCCATCAAAATATGTGCTGAAGTCTCGGCCTTCGCCTGCAGCTCTAACAGTTGTCGGGTCACTCCACGTTGACCCATCCGTGCTTGACCGGAAGACCATGTTTGACCCGTCACCATAAAACACCCAAAAACGCCCGCTCGCATAAAACGACTTACGTTGAAATGCTGCCCATGTTGCACGGTCAGTTGTTGAAGTCCCGACTGTACTAGGGTCGATGCTAAAAGTACGCTGAACATCAAAAACAACATCTTTGTTTACATCATCAAAACTCACGTTTACTGCAACGTCATTCCAATCAAAGCCGACAGCACTTAGAAATTCTTCAGTGTTCCAATCATGTGTTCCAAACATAAGACATTTTGCTTTAAGAGAAAATGTTTTTGCGGATGTTAATGGAATCTTGAGTTTGCCCGCTGTAGGTATAGTGCCCTCGATTGAGATTTTCACTTTATATAGGTCGGCTCTAAACCTGAAATAGACCCATATTTCAACATCCTTAGCTGTAATGTGGTAGGCGACAACATCGTTTTCAGAATCTTCGTAAAGCTCTATTTGAACTGTGACTCCGAATTTTGGCGGATTAATTGCAAAAGAGTCTTCCCATTCGTTAGAAACTTTGACGACGCCGTTAACGTCAAAAAAATGTCGAATGAACGTCATCTCGATTGATGGGATACCCATAAAAAGAGAGCGAGGTATCTGCTTATCTTTCGTAATGGCAGAATACACACGCTCAAGCACCAAAAGAAAAACCTCCTTTTATGCAGGTCTTTGGAATTTGGGCGTGTAATACACTTTGACTGTATCGCCACTTTGGACATTTTTTGTTGTGTATGTGTCTCTGCAATGCATTGTTCCGCCAGAGCTTGCGTTGAAAAGTCCGCATTCATTTAGGGCATAGGTTGACGTTATGTCGAAAGTTGCGTCCATGCTACACTCGCCTGTGGCGGCATCTTTTGTGTATGTTCCTTGAACCCGCATGACTTCAGCTCCCAGAGCAGTCTGAGAAGCGGCAGGAGCAGTGCTGTCAGTGCCTACAGCAACATAATTGAAAACTGCTGGTCTGCTTCCGCTTCCCTCGAAGGCTTGTCCGCAAAGTGCGTTTAACCCTGCATCGACGACCAAATCGTCGAAGTTGATGAGCTTTTCATCAGTATTCACAAGAGCCATTTCCACGCCGTCAATGACCTCGAAGTTCAAAGAATCCATCATCTGCTTGGGCGTAAGGTTTTGAATTGGGCGCCAAGTCTCAATCCGTCTGTTTATGCCAGCCAAGCACAGTTGCCTGAATCTGCCATGTTCTTCGTGAACAGTTTTCCTCAAACTCATTTCTCAGTTTTTTCTCCCTCGCTTACAACCAGCGAATCTGAACAACCCGACCTAATAGGACAGCGCACAACCACTATCCATCCGACCTCAACATCAAGAAAAATCCTAACCACAGAAACGTTCTCTTTGGTTTTGAACAGTTTTTTGCCCTCAGCGCGAGCTATGGCTAGGACATCCCCTAAGTCTTTGAATTTCGCTTTGTCGTCTCGAATAACTAAGGCTTTGTCAGGCATCGCTTCGTGTTACCTCCTTCAGAGTGCCGTCAGTATTCCAAGAGAAAGTCAGTGTGAACAGAAGAGTCTCACCATCGTAGGCTTCGAGCCTAGCTAAGGTTTTCTCAGAATTCCACATGAAACCAAGTTTCGTTATTCTTCTGCCACTCGGTGGAGATGCAATCTGCGACAAAGCACTGTGAATGGCTTTGAAGGCTTCTTCATATCGTCCGTAAGGAACAGTCCATGAGTCACTCATCAAATCACCGTCGCAACTTTGTGTCTGCTGAGATGGTCTGTTTTACTTCGCAGAGCGTATAGGTAATCAGCCAGAAGAGGCGTTTCCCTTCCCAGTTCCAAAGTTATCTCAAGAGTTTGCGTGCTAGCATGTACGTGGTATTCTACGCTTAGAATGCGGAAGTCGGCGTCCACATTCTCGTTTGGAAGAACTACGTGAATCTTGCCTCCAGGCAGAATTGGAGTATTTCCGTAGTCGATTATTGTGCTTCGCACTGCTATGTGCTCGGCAGGGTTTTTAAGATGATTGAGAATCGCCTTCGCTCTGAGCGCACACTCATTATCTGTGTAAAGTTCCTCATCAACATCAACAAGCTCCCTTAATCCATAATCTGCTTGGCTCGCGCTGTCTTCTTCCGTTGCGCTGTAGCGTCTTCCACCGAAAAATAAACCGTCAATCCAGAAGTTTCCCGTGCCAGCTACGCTGAAATTACAGTCAAATCTTATTTTCTTTATGTTTGCCCAATCGAAACCACCCTGAACATTCCATGCATCTGCATTTGAGCTGCCAACTTTCAACTGTCTTTGGAACCATTCGTCAGCTCCTATAGTCAACACGTAAGCTGCGCTTTTGTCTGCAGTATCGTAGAGAGTCACTTGGACATTCCCATTGAAACTGCTTTCAAGCCTAAACCAAAAGCTCAAAACAGAATAAAGATTACAGTCGACTTCCTTGCCACTGTTCAACGTTAATTGGCATGAAGCGTAATAAAGATTTTGAGCATACGTTTTGATGCTTCCACCGCCCTTCAGTTTTGTTGTTGTGTCGAGGCTTATTTCGCCTGAAACTGCACTCCAAGAACCGTCTGCGGGTATTAGGCTTTCAGTCCAAGCGTCCTTGTCTGATGGGACAGACTTGTCGGCAGCGCCATAAACTGTGACTTTGTTTCTCACGTTGTGAATGTCCTTACTGTATTCGCTGGCTTCAATTTTCTCGCTGAGAATCAAAGACGAAGTCTTGCTGTTCCGTGGGAAAAATTCAAATTTCCCATCAGGTGCAACACGAAAATCGAAGGCTATCACGCCAGCTTTGTCTGCGCTTCCAGCGACAAATTTCAAGATTTCGAAGACAGGCGTATTCTCGTATTCCAGTTGGGTGTAAGTCGTGTCCGTGTTTTCTATAAGCTCTGTTGAATCGCGAACATGGCTGAGACGCACGAAGTAGTCAATCAAGTCTTTAACGATTTCTTCGCCTTTCCTGTTTTCGTAGGCTTCGGTCACAACCCTTCGGAAAAGGCGTTCGCCCCAACATCGTCCACTAACACGAACATAGTGTTCAACTGGTGTCGACTCGTATTTGACGTTTTCAACATGGCACGTTATGATCTGCGGAACACTTGAGCCTCTTCCAATGTCTATGTGCCCGTCCATGCCAACAGCAATCGGATAAGACCCACCTTGGCTGTACTTCTCATCCCAATTTTGCAGAAGGCACTCAAAACTGCTCACTTCATTTGTGCAGCCCAAATGCACATGCAAATCTACAACATCACCTTGAGGTGGAGCCACAGAGCCAAAAGCAATAGAAACTTTTGGAACTTCAACGCTCACTATTCAACACCCCGCCTATACATTGCTTCCTCCTCGCCACTCCGCCGAACACTACGACCATAAGTGGGTATCTCAGAAGCCACCTCATTGAAGCCTCTAACACTTGCGGTTGCCGCATTCATTTGACTGGCAAAGTGCCACATCGCAGCAGCAGCCGCAATTATCACGCCTATACCTACGCCTGTCAGAGCAAGAAAAGTCGCATAACTGATGTTCAATGCATTTTGAGCTGCAGCTGCAATCCAACAAGCAGCTGAATAAGCTTTCTGAGCCACGGCAACCCCCCAGCTTGTCCGCATAAACATGCCCATTACCGAGAGGATCATCATGGCTGAGTTGAACACTCGGGCTTGCTGATCGTTCAGTAAGCCAAATTGATGAGCTATGTGTCCAATAGCAGTGCCAGTGGCTCCCAAACCAGCTATGGCTGCACCGACACTCTTAATTCGCACCGACAAGGCTTCAGCGTCGGACTGGATTCTTGCAAACTCATGGCTGGCACGATTAACAGCCCTTATGGTGACCGCGATCTCACGGAAAGCCACTATGATCCAGCCTCCGCCTTAGCCATGTCAAGAGCCTCCAGTATTGTGTTCTCAAGTGTGGGCAAATACTTCTGGATTGCTGGGTAAAGGTAGGGGCGTGCCCTCACGTAGCGAGTGCCCATCTCAACAAACAAGGCATAAGCAGCTTCAGCACCAACCTCTGCAACCCACTCGCTAATTCTGGCGTAAATTGTACTCCTCAAGTGTCCTGTTCGCACAGGAACGATTTGCTTCGCCAAAGATTCAACATCTGCAGCCCAGCTTGCCAACTGTTGATGAACTTGTCTTTGCATGCTAGAATCGAGGTGCTCCATTGAAGCCTTGAACTCTTCAACGCCCTCAACATCACATTTTATCTCGATCGCCACTTTGCCTCCCTCTCCGTTTTCAACCGTTCTTCCTCCGCTTGCCTGTCCATTTCATTCAAAATCAAAATGAACTGTTGGATGGTCTTGGCTGACTGTCTAGCAAGGTGTTCTGGTGTCCAGCCGAACTCTTTGCACAGCCTATATTCTGTGAGCGCTGGGTGTGGTCTTCCTCTCCGGATCGCTCCAATAAAAAACGTTGTTCTTCAACCGTTACGCTGTTAAGCCTATTCACGATTTCGCTGAATAGTTCGCCCAACTCTATGGGTACGCCGTCTTCGTCGCTTAGCAGCTTCTCTAGAGTGATCGGTTTATGTTGAGGTTGCTGTTTCAGGCTCGCCCAGATGGTTTCAGCTTGAATAGCCACATAATCGCTGCTTTGAATGTGCCCTGTCATCTGGCTGTATTTTGTGTATTTCTGAATTATTCGGCTGCGCTTAGCCCAAGATATCTCATGAAAAACGTAGCTTCCTGCATACTGCTTGCCAAACCGCTCATCGAGCTCTAGAACTTGCGTTCGCATGATTGAGCCTCCTAGCTAATCGTAACTGGACCCTTGGCTACAAAAGATGCCTTTAGCGCGATCAAATCTTCGATGCGTACTGGTGTAGACACATTTTCCCATTTACATTCAGTGAAAACGGCTTTGTTGGAGCCTCCGAGACCAAACTCTAAGTCAAAAGCGGTGTCGTTGACAACATCATCGAATTCCTCTTTGCTCTCAAACTCGAAAGTCAGCTCGCCTGTTAGGCTTCTGTGGCGGTATGGCAAATACTTTAGAAGATGACCGTTTGTCGAGCGGATGACAGGCACTTGTTTCAGGTTGTTTTCTATTGTGAATTTCCAGTCTGACACTCGGTCGAGAACGGTCGTTGCCTTTTTAACATAGCTTTCATTGAACACAACTGCTCCAGCATATTCTGCGTAGGTTGCTCCGGTGATCTTTGCCGTTCCCACTGTCATGTTTTGCCCAGTGAGTTCAGCATTCGCCTTAACAACATCTTCTATGCTACATTCAACAGTTACTTTCTGGAATCTGCAGCCTGTGAAAAGAAGCGAAACAATGTCTGTGGCTGAAGCAAAGACTCCTTTGTAGTATAAGGCTTGGATGCTTAGAGACTTGTTCAGTTCAGCCTTTGCATATTGGAGAAAATTGATCGGCGCATCGCTTGGAAGCGGATAGGAAACTTTCAGGCTGGCATCTCTTAAGCCTTTCTTAACAGCTTGCAGGTCTATGTTGCCCAAGCCTCGAAGCCTAATGTTACTTGGGTTTACGGATGGTTCTATGCTTTCGGCTGGGATGCCAAGCATCGAGGGGTTTGTTGGAGTTGTGCCGTAAGCGGCTTCTTCCACGTAGTATATGCGGCTTTCGTGTGCACCATAGGTTTCAACCATTCTATTTCACTCCTTTTTAGAGCATTCCTCCTAAGTTTTCAAAGTACCATGATTTGAGAAAGAATTCAGTTCTAAAGATGAATGGTTTAACTCGCACTTCGTCAGCGTCTCGAAAACTTGCGATGTCAAGGTATGTTATGCCAATAACGGTGATTGTGCAACTCACGTAATCGCAGTAGAGTGTGGCTGCGGATGCTCCGTTGCTTGGATTTGTGGTTCTTGCTAGAAGCCAAACGTACCCTTCATTGTCTATGTAGTCTGGCAAGTCTGAAGCCAAAACAATCGTGATTGTCTCGTCTGCACCTGCAGTTCCAGATTGGGCGTTCTGCCAATCCTCTGCAGCATGGTTCCAGACCTTCACGGTTATTCCATTTCCAGCTGGAGCTGTGCCATAACCTTCAAAGGTTAAAACAATTTTCTTAGCGGTTTGTTCTCGAGATTCAATTTTAAAGCAGAAAAGCGTAAGGGCATATTCCCCATCAACGGTATGGCTTTTGGAATAGCGACTTTCATCGCTGTACCAGATCTTCTCATACTCAGCGTTTGTGAGCTCAGTCCATTCTGCGTGTCTAGGAGACAGCTCCGTTGATGCTCCAGCGTGAAACGCCTTGTGGCGGTTGTCTTCTAAGGAGCCTAAACCAGCAAAATCATATTCTGTCACGTTTGGTTTTTTACAGTTCTGCCTCACAACACGGTTTATCTCTTCAACGATTTTGTTGCGCAGGAGTCTGCCTGAATCTGATGTTTCAGGTCTGTCGGTCGCCCAGACATTCAAACGCAAGGAGCCTAAACGCTTGCGGACTGTGCCAGACATTTCAATTTTCGTGTCTCTGCTTTCTACTAGGCCTACAGTAACTTGTCCATCATAAGTATTGAACAGTTCGCGGTTGCACCATTCTCTGCTTATGCAGATTTTCGCAGTTGCACCGTCTTCTTTGATAACTTGCATTTTGTTGCTGAGAAGTCTAACAACTGTTGTCACGGGATCCTCAAGTTCACTCATGTTCCCGTAAGCCTCCTGCACGAAGCCTTGAAGTAGGCTGTTTCGCCTTTGAAATCGAAGGCTTGAACGCCCAAAACCTCGTAATCTTGTCCTTTCCGTCTGATTCTGTCGTGCTGTCTCAAAGGAGTGAACGTGTAGACTGTGAGATAATCGTTTATCACATATCCAGGCTCCAACAAAACCTCATCCACGCGGACAGGAGAAACTTTGGCTAGAATGTCAATAGCCTCGCCATAAGTCACCTGGTCTCCTGTTTCGCGCACAGAGAAAAGAGTTACATTCTCGCCGAATTTACGCAAAATTTGCATTGTGCGAGTCAAGGGTACTTCGTAGTTGAGGTATAACAGACCGAGCCAGCAGACCGAAGCCATCGCCTGTTTATTTTCCACATAACTATAGTCGGCGTGTTTGATGCCCCAGAACATGAACTCGCTCTGGTGCTTGTCAATAATCTTCATACTGAACGTGAAGTTTGGCTTATCATGGTTTTTGCGAATTTTCCACAGAATTCCAGCTGTAACTACATCATAGTAGTCGCAGGCTGCAGAACGTGAAATTACATCTATGTAGCCTGCCCAACAAATTGCAGGGTTGTATGCTGGGTATTGCGCAGATGCTCCGATGTTGTTTATGAAGTTGTAGGCTTTTTGAACTGTCAGACTCCAGCCTTCGTAATCGTATAGACCGACCAAAGCATAAGCGAATGGGTCGTCGTACACTTCATTTTCGGTCAAGCCGACACGATGCCAGCTTGAATCTGCAGGGTCGTAATGGAGCCAAATATTCTCAAAGCCTTCGCGAAGGAAACCAACAGCATTGGACATCATAGATTCGTACAAGCTTGCGTTTGCAGCATCGTACGTTTGAGCAAGCATTTTCAAGCCGACAACCCCGTACAAGCATTCAATGTCCATTTGAAGAAGCCACGCATCATCGATTGTGACGGCTCTTGCGAAGCCTCCGTAAGTCTGCTCGTCCTGCATTGTTTTCAGAAATGTCGCTCCTGCGAGTCTGGCGGAGTTCAGATAATCTGTATCATTGGTCAACTCGTAGGCTTTCAGAAGAGCGGGTATAACACGGCACGCGTCTACACTATAGTAGTATGTGCTTGTTTCGTTGCTCTTGAATGCGCCGTAGGCTTCTTTGGCGTTATCTGTGCACTGTTGAGTTAGAATCCAGTCTGCAAGCGACACAATCTTGCTGTAAATGGCATTTTTCCGATCTTCAAACTGTTTAGAAGAGTGGGCTTCATAAAGGAAGTCCATAGCGAAGGCTGCTGCGAAAGCAACTTTACCAAAAGTCGAATCAGGAGTGTTTGGCGGAATAACGTAAGCATAGGGCGCATAATCCATCACAAACTGATAATAGGCTTCCGGTACAGAGCCCAAGGCTACACTCTCCTGACATGCGGCTGCTTCAAACCGCTCAAGATTCGGTCAAGCTCAGCTTGCAGAACCTCAAGAGGTGGAGCTTTGCCGAGCACGCTTACGTTTTGGTCTCCAATGCTGAAGTTTAAGCCAACAGCAGAGCCGCCAGTCAAATAGCAAATAGCATAAATAGCGGCCAAGACTGTGATGAACTCCTTTTCGGCATCCGTGCAGTTTTCATATTCTACTTCCTTGCCAAGTTCAAGTTCTAAAGTGACTTCTGCACGTTTAATCATCTTCAAAATTTTCGCATCTGGAATCTCTACTGAACCAACATTTATTACGTCGCGAACATCATCAGCAGATACGCTCGCCAAACAGCCTCGTCTCCAAGCACAAGAAGGAAAATAAGACAAATTTAAACAATTTTCACAATAAAAAAGGCATATTTTTGCCTGTTTAGCAGAAAATCCCATTTGAGGAAATATTTCTTAAAAATATTATTATTATGCCATTATTGCAAAATACTTTACAGTTCCCAAGAACCTGCGAAGCTTATCCCAAAGTTCATTAAGAATGATATTCACAAGATGCTTTGTCACTTGTGTTTCTTCAGGTGTTCCTCTAGAAGCTCGCGATAACTTTCACAGACTTTGCCGCAGACTTTACAGTGGAACGATTCAACAGTGACCGAGTTTCCGTCAGGATCAACGATAGTGGCGGCTCGACCACCCCAAGGTTGATCTTTTGGCTCAGTAACAAACGTGGCTCCCTTATCTTTCAGACTTCGATAGGCCTTGTCAACATCATCAACAAGTAGGCAAATTTCCAGCTTTGCTTTCGTTTGCAAGCCCAGAGTTGCTCCAGCTACGTCAAAGATTGCATAGTCTTGCCATTCACCCAGCTTTTCTAGTCCAAGAACATCTTGATAGAAAGACACGGACTTTTTCAGATCTGAAACGCCGATCGTGATATGTGGTATCTTTTTGATAAGACTACTCTTCATCACAATTCCCACCTAATTTCACGGTTACATTAACTACTATAAATGCTAATAGTTTTGCATTGTTGCTAAGACAAGTTATCGTCGTTGCATTATTGATTTGAAATCGAGAAAAGCCTAAATTTGAATCTACTCCGAACCAATAAAAACATTGGTTTGAGTCACCATCTTTTTCTTGGAATTCTTTTCTTCGTACATAAAATGACAAAAGTAGCAACAACAATGAGAAGAGGAAGTGTCAGTATCGACGGGAACTCTGGAATTATCTCTTCCATATAGAACGTATGAAGAACGTCAGCAATCAGATTTACGGCCAAGTTGAGTGATTCTCCACACCGGTTCTTGAACGTTGGATTGTTCCAGTCATAGTTTTGACTCATCCACACGCATGTCAAGTCTCCATCATCGTCGAAGGTTGTGTCAAAAGCAAGCTTTAGAGAAGCATTGTAAGCCGAAATTGTTTCTAAAACGCCGTCAAAGCTAAGGTAGACGTTAAAATCGTCACTGTAGCTTTCCGTTCGCCTGTCCACATAGCTTTCATAATTGCCATGAACCGAATCATCTTCGCTTCCCCAAGCTGTTTCAGAACCCATCACGTGTCCATAAACCCCCAAGTCGCTAATGTAGTGACAAACCATACCAAGTCTCCTCACGGCGCCTATTACGTCGCCAGCCCTGAGAAGATTCGATGCGTTGATGTATTCCTCTCTCGCTCTAACTGCAGAGTCATCTTCCTGCACCGAGCCATTAGCGAAATAGTAAACATGATGTTTATCCTTGTCGCCAACGCCGTCTGGAATAGATCCGTTGTCAGGCAGCTCAGTCCCATACAAAAAACTTGCAAGATTGTCCAGAATGCACTGTTTCTCTTCATAAGGGAGCCAGTCCAAAGCATGGTGTGCAATCCAGTCATGCGTTCCATATTTAGGGTCAAACGGCTCACTGCTAGACCCGCCGTTGCTCCATCCATAAACAGAAACCGCATAGAACCTGAAAAGAAGCAAGACTGAAACTAGAAAAACAACTTTTTTTGGCATTTTCCTTCTCTCTTGAAACCAGATAATTGAAAGATCAAATAAAACTTTGGATGCGATTGCCTTAAATGGTTACGAGTCAATTTCGCCATTGATTCAAGATTTGGCTGTGTCAACTAGCTTTTGCACCCAAACTGTTATAGCTGTGGGACCAACCAAGGCAGAGTACACATCGAAGGTCATGCCAGCCATATCTAAGCCTAACGCTGAAAACGTGCCAATCGCCACGGTGCGCAAGAATTTCTTCCAACTGAAAGCTTTTTCCTGTGAAGCATAGCCCAAGAAAGCATAGACTAAGGCTGCACAAAATCCTAAACTAACATTTAGCAGATTCATTTTGCACCTTCACCTCCTCTTCCCATTTTAGAAGCAGTTCCCGCCGCCTTTTCGAAAGTGCCAATTCGGGTTTGAAGAAAAGAGGAGAAAGGAGAGAAGAAAGTTCGCTTCACGTTAGCGCACCTTCCCGGCGGTTTCGGGTGCTTCTTCCCATAACTCCCAGCCGAATCTTGCAGCATTTTTGCGAAACTCGTCTTGGCGAATCAGCCCTAACTCAGCGGCTTTCAACATGTCCGCTATACTTATCTCTGGAGTTTTTGGAGTTCCCCAGTTCAGACGAGCCTGAGCCTTTTCTGGTTCAAATCCAGCTTCAGTCAAAATTACGTTGAATATTTCTCTTTCAACTTGTCGCTTGATGTAGCGCTGAATGGGTTTGATAAGCATGTTTTGCAGGTCTAAAGCTGCTTTTGCTGAGGCTTCAGTGAAGCCAGGCGTGCTGAAAAGCCTTGGCAGAGGTGTTTCGCATCCGAGGTAAAACTGGTTTATCAGATGGTCAACATAATATTCGAATCGAGCACGCGGGTCAAGTGTTACAGGGCGTATGTCGCCTTTCCCGCTATAAAACAGCCAAGCTCCTTCTTCAGAGCGACTCTTGATGGCTCTTTCAAACTTTTGAATAGTCTCCTCATCCGCCCTCTCCAGCAAGGCCAAAACGTCAGGACCAGCATACTTCTCAAAAATTTTCGGCATTATACGCTCTATTTTGGCCTTCATCCATGCATAGGCAGGTCGCTTATCAGATTGAAAAGTAAGCGAGTGCAAAAGAACCTGCAAAACGCCAGTTCCGAAACCCGACAAGCCTACGGAGTTTATTCGCCAGTGGATCAAGGCTTCTGGTGAAAGGGTTTCTCCGCCGTAAGTTTGCCTTAGCTTGTATCCTTCGACCCTATAAGGAATCTTTAGGCTACTCTGTATGTAGCTTTGTTCAATGAGTTCAAGGGCTTCTATGGGAAGCCTATGCAGATTTGTCAGCCTTTCAGGTGTGATTTTGAGCCAGAAATCGTTTCCGCAGGCAACTAGAACTCGTGCCATGTCGCAAAGCATCGCATCCAAGTTCACTGTTTCATTAAATTGGTCTATGATACATTTAGCTTCAGCAGCCTGCTCGTATTGCCCACTGACCGTTGTGTAGAAGCCCGTGCCTACCGCCGAAGCTGCGAGCAGATCAACGCTCGCCTTACACGTCGGGTCTCTTTCATAAAGCTTTAACACGTCAGCCAGTGGGATGCTTGGTGTTTCATAGATTACCGTTGCTTGCGGGAAGGCAAAGCCACTTCTCCTCTTGATGAAGAAAGCTTCAGCTAGATGTTTCAAAAAGCTGTTCAACTATAGGCCCTCCAGTAGTTTAAGCCCCTTTTCAGTAATCACGTATGGAGAACGGTGTTTCGATTCGCTTTTCTGTACATAACCGTTTCTAACAAGATAGCGGAATATTCCTTCAAAAGTAGCGTGTGTGCCGCTTTTCCTGACTGTTCTCTTTTCAAGTTCAGATCTGCCTAAAGATTGTCTTCTAAGCTCGTTCAGAACCGTTTTTGCCAAGCCTAATCGTTCATGCAATCTTCTCATGTGCAAACGACCTCCGCGGGTTTTTGTGTGCTATAAAAAGGGGGAGAGTGACGGGTGCAAACCATCAGAATTTGCAGTTCTCTTTTGTCGTCTATGCCGTAGGTCTTAGGCGTTAAGTCAGCTGTATATGTCTGCATTTCGGCTCCGCATGTTTGGCAATATTGCCAACAGTCGCAGATGATAGTGTCGCCTTTGCAGTTCGAGTAATGTGATTTTCCGCAACTGGGACATTTTCCTTCGTACTTTGTCATTTCTATCTAACCAGACCTAAGGTGGTTGTGCCTACAACGATGTGCTTATGTTAGTCATTTTGGCGACCGCTTTACTTCGTAAGATCCCTAGACCAAATCTTGTTGTTGCCCTAACTCCGAACTCACTGGTTTTTGGGTCTTCCCAGTCTTCAACCGTTACGTCTCTTCGCAGGAGCATGACTGCCGCCACGCGGGTATCTATGGCATAGGCTGTTCCATTGGGCACTAGGGTACTAGCCATAACCTTCATGCCAAGAACGCTACCGATAATGCCGCGTTCCAAGTCGACTTGTTCTGCTGGAAGGTATTGTGCATGGATGAATTTGTCGTCGCTCAGGAGTTGATGCAACTGAATCTCGTTTACTGCAAGAACTGTAGGACGCCAGTTTTCGCCTCTAACGGCATTATGAAGCTTAAGTAATCCTGTCCAGTTAAGGGCTGCTCCTGCATTGTCAATTGGCGCTCCGCCAGCCAAATCTGCGTTTGCAATTGCTCCATACAAGTCTAATATCTTGTTTGTTTCACTTTCCCCTAGGGCTATTCCAACCTTCTCTGTCATACTATCCATAACATTCCACGTGGCGTCCTCCAAGAACTCACGTGTCCAAACTTCAGCGGCTTCTGCTATGATATTTGTGTACACATCAACTGTGCTGATTTTCTTTCCACTTAATCTTGCAAATGCACCTTCGGCATAACGGTAGGCAACAGCCTTGTCGTCAAGAGGGAATCTCTCCATAGTCTCTGTTGTTGGCCTAACTGTAATAATGTCCCTCCCTATAATCTCTGGATTGGCAGCTTCCACAAGAGTGTCATGCATATGCCCTAATGCGCCAGCCATATCGCTGAACAAGTGTTCTTTAACGCCAGCTTCACAGTAGCGCTTCAGAAATGGGTGAGCAACTGCCTTGTGTTTTAGATTTTCCATGAACTGTCCGAATTCAAGGTCCGACCGTATAAGGCTCTCAAAAAGCTTGGGCTTCATGCAGATCACTTCCCTACCACAATGAAAATCAGATCGTCTGTAGCTGAAGCGGATTCAAGGGCTGTTCCAAGTTTGCGATTGTAGTAGATCGCGTATGTGCCTGTGCCGCCCTCGTTTACAGCTTGGTCTGTGAGCTGAAGTATCCTGTTGTTTGAGTCTGCACCGTAGACTGCTTTCCCTCGGGTTATATTGCCCCCAGCCTTAGCTTTGACCCTTCCACGAACCAGAACTGGACATGGGTCGCCAGACGCCACGCTTTTGACGGCTATGCCTATGCAGTCTTGGGCTGAAGTTGCGGGGCTGACCTTGTCATCTGCTGGGAGGTACACGGGGTCACCCTTTGTGATAGCTGCGCCTGCTTCAATAGTTTCGATAATGGCGTTTGGGTCGTCAGTTTCGCCTATACTCATCCAAGTTTTGCCAGTGTTATCAGCCATAAAAATCACTCCTCATATTCTCTTTCGGGTTCAGCCAGTTCAGCCTGACTTACTTCCCAAGTCACACGGGGTGACAATGAAGCCTCGAGTTCGCGAACCCGCTCTTCGAGGTCAACGAGCCACTTCGTTAGCAATTCGTTCGAAAGGACATCTCTCTTAGCCAAGTCATAAGGATGCGTTTCTTCATCGCTCATTTTCCTCAATCTCCCCTCGCAGTTTAAAGATGACGCCTCGAAGTTCTTGGCAGAGCCTTTGAGGTCCGAAGCCCCAGCTTCGCTCAACCATTGGGCTTGGAAGAACATTTTGAATCATTCTGATGGCTTCAACAACGGAAACTGTAGTTTTCGAATTTTTCACAATTCCCTCTGTGATGTTGCCGGTTTTTCCCTTGTAGCTGGTTTTCTCGAGTCTGTCAACACGGTTTGTTATTGTTTCAATAGTATCGTAGATTTGTTCTAAAACATCTTCAACGCTCGCGATAAGTTCATCTATGGTAGGTTCTGATGAAAACTCAAGCTTGACCGATGCTGTTTTGTCTTCTCCTTCCTGTTCAAGAAGTTTTTCCTCTTCCGTCGAAGTTCCTATCCCCAGTTTTCTTTTGTGTGTGGCAAGATGCCTCATTGCCCTTTGCTTGTACTCGGTTAGAACGTCGCTTTTTGGCAGTCGAGCGTTTGCGTTTCTCAGATGTGGCAGGTCAATGTTGCCATCTGCACTGTGGTGTGGAAACTTTCTGACAACTCTGTCATTCTCTTTATACACGATTGCGAAAGCCGAGTCTGGTAGGCTGCTAATATAGCTGCGCGTCCAAACGCGTTCGACAAGTTTTCTGTTGCTTATTTTCTCATGTTCTTCAAGCAGTGTCTGCAGGGAAGCAGAAACGCCTGTTGGAGTCATGTAGTGAGGATGCAGAAGAAGCCAGTCACGAATCTTGTTCTCATCCCACATTTTTTCCTTGGCAAAAAAGATGCTCTGAACCCTTTCAGCGTCAGGTTCAGCTCGCAACTTTCCAACAATTGCTAGGACACCGTCTTCCCTGTCAAGCCAGACTGTACTGAAATGCTCAGGCAGGAAAGCTGAAGCGTCTTGATAAAAGCCAAGGATGTACTCGCTGGCAGTTATAGGCTCAAAAGCCTGTTCTTTGCCTTGTAGTTTCTCCATTATTTGGATGTTTGCTTCTGGTATGCCAGGCACTGCAACAAGACTTAATTCTGCATTGTGAAGACCATGCGGTACTTTTCCGTTAAGAATGTCAACGGTCTCATAGTCTGCTCCAACGCTTACGTGCTTAATCAAGCCTTTTCGGATTTTCTCTGCTGTTTCTTCATCATCGATTTCCGCTTCATACCAAAGGTTCCGACCATCCCAATCAGCCTTTACTATCCTCCCAGTAGCATTCGGAACAGCAACGTGCTCAACATAGACTGGCGCCGAAACAAGTCTTTTGGCGAACCCATGCAGTTCTTCAGGCGTGTAAATGTTGAAGTTTCGGCTTATGCCAGCAGTCAGGGCTATGCCGCGAATTCTTAGGGGTTTATCAACGATTTTTTCCAAGACGCGTAGAGGCAAGATAACTGAAAAGAGCTGATGCACGGCTTCACTTTTGTGGTGCTTTTCAAACCAAGCCTTAGCCTTGTCAACTGTCCAACCCTTATCCTTGCTGAAAAGATAACTCTGCACTTCCATACTGTCTTTGCCCTTGGATTTGCCAATGACCGCCTTAATGCCTTCTTCCTCGCTCAAAACAATAGTTCTCAAACTGTCAGGTCGAAACTCTTCTGGATCTCGATGTCCGCTGCGAATGTAAACCTCAGTTTCTTCCCATGGCAATTCTACACCAGCCTTGCACAACTAACACCAACCTAATATGCGAGGAAAATGAAAAGCCGAATTGTACATCGCAGAAGCCGTTGGATATGCCCGCATGCTAGCCCTCAGAGTGGGCTAAACCCCAAAAAGTGGTTTGAGATGCCTAGGAAATGCATAGTTAAAGTGATTCTGAGCAAGGAGCAGAAGGAAATTCTTGACGAGCTAGCGAGAAGGCTTGGGATCAGCGAGAGCGAAACCCTGCGAATGGCATTGATGGATTATGCAAAAGAACTTAGCTTAGTAGCCGAACGTATTCACAGAATCAGCAGCAAGGCTTGACCTCTTCAGTTTTTAGACGAAGACACTCTGATTCGAAGTTCAATTCGAAACAAACGCAATTGGGGATTAAATTTAAAAATTCATAAGGGATTTATTTATACCATTACTAGCGTAGTTTGCTTGAGTGGAGCCTTTAGAGGAATCTAGAAGTTGGCAAAAAAAGCCTTCGAGAAAATCTTGCTTGAGGCAGTGGATGACGCATTACTTTCTCTAGGAGAATCTGCTAGACAGTCAATTTACTTCCACCTTGAAAGCAAATTCAAAATAGCGAAAAACGACATTCCTTATCACCTTGAAGATTTTGTGAAGGGACTTGAGAAGATTTTTGGCCTAGGAGCTAGATTCTTAGAGATTCTGATAATGAAAGAACTACATGAGAAGGTCGGGCAACCTCTCGAGTGGAACCAAAGCAAGGAGTTTGTGTTTGTCGAATACGTAGCGGCGGCAAAACAGACTCTCTCTAAGAGTAAAAAAGAAGCTTGAGCTGGCTGAATCTAAGCGTCTTAGCAACATGTGCCAACGTTGAAAGTACGATATTGTAGGATTCTCTCACATTAAAAACAGCTATGAACCACCAATGCATATTTGCAGTTCACAAACAATTTATCAACGCAACGTTAAGTTTCATTCTAAAACTTAAGAATGCCCTCGGGGTGCTTGTTTGCCTCAAAACAACTTTAGCAAAATCCTTCTAGCAGCGGTCGAAGAGAGCCTATCCTCATTGGGAGATTCTCCCAAGCAAGCTATATTCTTTCACTTGGAGGCATACTTCAAAATAAAGAAAGAACACATTCCCATGAACTTAACAGAATTTGCAAATGCCTTGGAAGGAATTTTCGGGCCTGGAGCTTCTTATCTCGAAAAGCTCATTGTAAAACGCCTTTATGAAAAACTAGGGTTGGCGTTTGAAAACATGGAAAGCTTGGACTTTCTAGAGTGCGTGGACAACTTGAAGAAGCGTGTTCAGCCTAAAAGGGGGTATGCGGTACGATGAACAAGGGAAAAAGTAGCGAAGACATTGAAGGCAAATACATAACACATACCTTGGAAAAACTACACACCTTAACTGATGGTCTGGAAGAGCCAGTCTACGTTATTGATCCAGGAAATCACGAAATACTCTTCGCCAACAAGAGAAGCAAGGAGTTATTTGGCAAAAACATCACAGGCAAAAAATGCCATCAAGCGTTCCAAAACCTGAATTCTCCATGCCCTTTCTGTACAAACAAATACCTTTTCGGTAAAAAACCCAGAGAAGCCTATGCTAGGGAACTTCAAAATCAAAGGAATAGACGTTTCTATAAGTGCATGGATAAAGCCATTAAATGGCCAGGAAATAGATATGTCCGATTTGGAATAGTCATCGACATAACTGAGCAGAAGAGAATGGAGGAATCATTGCGAGAGAGCGAGGGACGGTATCGTAATGTTATTGAAACCGCGCCAGTTGTCATCTATACGCTTTCTGTGGATGGAACGATTACATCGCTGAACCCTGCATTCGAAAAAATTACTGGTTGGCCACGAGAAAAATGGATCGGCAAATCCTTCACACCTCTTGTTCATCCTGACGATCTACCTCTCGCCACAGAAACATTTCAAAAAGTACTGAAGGGAGAAACGCTCCCGCCATATGAGTTACGCATTCTGTCAAAGTCTAGTGAGTACCTCGTTGGAGAATTCGAAAGCATACCTATGATTGAAGGTGGAAAAGTTGTCGGAGAATTCGGAGTGGTTAATGATATAACCGAACGCAAGCGGATGGAAGAGGCCTTACGAGAGAATGAAGAGCTTTTCCGCTCCATTGTGGAAAACTCTCACAACTGTATCCTAATAATAGACGACAACTTCCGCATAATCTATTCTAACGATGAAGCTCAGCGCTTGAGCGGATACTCGAGAGACGAAATAGTTGGGCAAGACTTCAGAAAGTTTCTCGACGAAGACACAAAAGCTATGGTTGAACATAGATACTCACACAGGCAAAAAGGAGAAAACGTTCCCGCTCAGTACGAGTTCAAAATAACTAGAAAGGACGGCCAAAAAAGAGATGTCGAAATCAAATCTGCAATTATAAAAGACCGAGAAGGTAAGATGCGCTCCATAGCCCAGTTGCTTGACATCAGTGAGCGCAAAAAGATGGAAAATGAAAGGAGACGCTTCGAGGAAAGGCTTTCTACACTGAATATGTATGGTCAGAGCCTGAATATGGCAAAGAACATGGAAGATATTTACAAGCTGACCCTAGACGCCATGGAAAAAACATTAGGGTTCGAGTATGCCTCGATTCTGACAGTAGAAGGGAAAATACTTTGCATGGCAGCACAAAGAGGCTATTCCAAGAAGATATCGCTTAAGTTACCGCTGGACAGAGATAGGGGCATCACTGTCAGAGTCGTGAGAAGACGCAGACCTGTCTTCGTTGCAGATGTCAGAAAAGATAAGGCTTACGTCAGAGGAGGCGCTATCGAAGGCATACGCTCTGAACTTGCAGTCCCAGTTAAAATAGGAAGCACAATTCTCGGCGTCTTAAACGTGGAAAGCAAAAGGCCCGCTGCTTTTGACGAAGAGGACGCAAAACTGCTTCAAATATTAGCATCACATGCTGCAATCGCCATGAGCAACTTGAAAAGGAGAGATCAGCTAAGAAAACTCAGCAAGAGACTAGAATACCTGATGAAAAGTTCCACAAAGATCATGCATGTTAAAGATATGCATCAAAGGTTAAATGTGATTGCAAAAGCCATTGAAAACTTCGGATGGAGAAGGGTTGTAATCTCTCTTAGAGACGAAAACCTAGAAGGAACAGACCTTGTAGCGTCGGGTCTTACAAAAGAGGAACTGAAGCTCTTGCTAGAAAGGAAGGCGCCGGGACATGTTTGGAGGAAGCGTCTAGGCGCCAAGTTTGACCGATTCAAGATAGGCGAGTTCTACTATCTCCCTTGGAGCAACCCATGGATCAGAGAAAACGTCCATGGCGTTCCTCCAGAGGCTCCTCTTGAGGAGGCTACCACATACGCAGGGGTTCCAAGTAGGCTTTCATTAAAGGAAATGATTGATTGGCACCCGCAAGACATGCTTTATGCTCCTCTTTCCACGCCTGAACGACGAATTGTTGGCATATTAAGCATGGATGACCCAATAGACGGTCGAAAGCCAACTAGAGAGTCCCTAACTCCGTTGGAACTCTTCTTGCATCAAGCTGCGATAACTATTGAGAACGCTCAACTCATTGAAAGTTTAAGGGAAGCAAGGAAACAACTTGAAGCTTACACTGAGCTTCTCGAGAAAAAGGTGGAGGAAAGAACAGCAGAGCTAAAGAAATCCCAAGAACAGCTTCTTAAGGCTCAAAGACTAGCAGTCATAGGCGAACTTGCTGGCATGGTTGGACACGATCTACGGAATCCTCTAACAAGCATTGCAGGGGCAGAATATTACCTCAAAAAACGGTTAAGCTTGGAAGCGAACAGCAAGATAAAGGAGATGATTGAGCTCATAGAAAGGAACATAGCCTATTCAAACAAGATAATCAACGACCTTTTGGACTATTCGAGGGAAATAGAGCTAGAGCTGACGCACAGAAATCCAAAATCAATGGTAAGAGAAGCTCTTTCTCTTGTCACAATTCCAAAAAACGTTCAAGTGATAGACTTAACAAAAAGCAACCCCCGACTAAGGGTTGACGTTGAGAAGATAAAGAGGGCCTTTGTCAACATAATCAAAAACGCCGTCGAAGCCATGCCTAAAGGCGGCAAACTAACGATAAAAACTAAAAAAGTACTCGACAATCTGGAAATTGTTTTCTCAGACACGGGAGTTGGAATGCCTAAACGAACATTGGAGAAGCTTTGGACCCCGCTTTTCACAACTAAAGCGAAAGGAATGGGCTTCGGCTTGCCAATCTGTAAACGTTTCGTAGAAGCGCACGGCGGCTCTATTCACATAGAAAGCGTCTATGGAAAGGGCACAACCATCACAATTAGTTTTCCAATCAAACCGAAAATAGAAGGAGGTGAAAAAATATGGGTGAAACCGCCAGAATACTCATTGTTGACGATGACGAGAACGTAAGAAAGGTGCTGGCAACAATACTCGAAGAAGAAGGATACGCGGTTGAATCGGCGGACACAGCTAAAAAAGCAATCGAAAAAAGCAGAAGAAAATTCTACAACCTAGCACTGATTGACATTCGACTCCCAGACATAGAGGGAACAGAGCTCCTAACCAGAATGCGGGACACAACACCCAAAATGCGAAAGATAATCATCACGGGCTTTCCGACACTCCAAAACGCGATGGAAGCTTTGAACAGGGGAGCACACGGTTACATACTGAAGCCCTTCGACATTGAAAAAGTTCTTGAAACAATTAAAGAAGAGCTGAAGAAGCAGAGCGAAGAAAGTATGTACAATCAAGAGAAAGTCGCAGAGTTCATAGAAACACGCGTAAGGGAATTAGAATCGACAAGAATAGCGAGCAACAAGAAAACTTAACATCTTTTTGTGAAAATTCTCGAAACTTCCCTTCATATCATCTTTCAGATTTCGAATTTAGATTTATGATAATCTCAGCTTAGATATTAGTTATGAGAATCTTAAATTCTTTCAGAAGAAAGTTCAATTATGCGCAAGTGGGAGTATTCAAGAGGAAACGACGACGTTCTTGCTTGTGTACTAACCTCTCCAGCCAAATCTTCTGGCGATCCCTGCAATGTCTTTTCCGTCCACTTTATAATCACGGTTTATGTCCACCATCGAGTTCCATCTTTCGTTGCTTGGATAAGAAGCAAAAGCCCGGGCGGCCATGGCTAGGTCTTTCCCGTCAACTTTGAAGTCTAGGTTGATGTCTACAATGATTGTGCTCCAAACGTGCTGGGTGCCTATGCATGTCCTGTTCAGATAGGTGTCTGGAACGTGCTCGACTTTTATCTCGTGCAAGCCGACCTCAACGCGATTTACATTGAAAGGACCCAGCTCAACTTTCGCTTGTCCATCCAAGCTTATCGTTGCGTTTTCTAAGAGCATAGAGTCGAAGTATACGCTTACTACAGTGTTGACGCTTTTGTCTGAGAAGCAGTTTTCAACTGTTACGTTAAAGTAAAGATCCGTGTAGGGTTCTATTCTGTGAGAACCGAGGCTGATGCTTGCTTGAATTGGACAATACTTGAAGTAGTTGTGGTTTGCTTCAAGTAATAGGTGATCTCCTTCCACATACTCGACCAATTTAAATGGTCCAGTGCCAACCAAGCTAGGTTCCGGCATTCTACCAAGAGCGTCTTCTAAGGATATATTCTGCCATATATGTTTCGGGATTATGAAAAGGCTGGCAAAATTATAGATAATCCAGTGGCTCTGCACATTCATGTAGACGACAACAGTGTAAGGATTTGGTGCCTCAACAAATTCGACCTCGCTCACCAAATAGTATGCCCATGGCTTATAAGGCACTGGCATCCACCATGATTCATATTGGAGTAAATAGTCAATCGTGAACTTGACATCGTCAGAAGTGAAAGGAACACCATCTTGCCAGAAAATATTTTCATGAAGGTTGAAGGTTAATTTTGTATAATTGGTCCTGTATTCCCAGTTAAACCATGTTCCGAGTTCGAAGCTTTCAGCAAGCCATGGAATGATGTTCTGAGCGTATGGATCACAGTTTATCAGGCAATCGTAGACCTTGGATAAAGCGATATTGTCGCCTAGCCATATAGGGTCTATGGGATTCAGTTGTCTAAGGGGCGAGTACAATCCGTAGTTAACTGTTCCACCCTGTTCAGACGTGTTCTGGTGCATGTTCAAAAATGTCCAATCGCAATTGACTCCAAAACCTTCTTGGTTGATTATTCCAGTCCACCCTTCAGGTGCCCTGCTGCTAACTCTTCGATAAGCCTTAAATCCAGACGAGCACCAAAGTGGAACAATGCCCACGATTTCGGCAAGTCTTCTCTGAGCCTCAAAGCATGCGGTTTTAGCGGTTTCAAGATTCTGTGCATAAGTCAACGTTTCAAGCCAAAAATCCAACTCACTATCATTCACATTGTTATAGTTATAGCAACGTCCATTAGTCCAGTAAGAACTTGAATGGTACAAATCGTAAAGGTAGTCTGGAATAGCACTCAGCTTCCAACCACCCGTGTAAAGGTGATAATCATGGTAATATTCAGCCTTCATTATCATGTCTAGAATCTTGATGGGACCAGGTATAAAGACGGGAATGCCTAAGCTTAATAGCTCCTCACAAATCAAGTAACCTGTAGCGTTTCGCCGAACATCATCCCATCTCACATAAAATGTCAATTGATCTAAGTCTTGCCCCGCCTTCTCATGACCAGACGGATAGACTCTTATCGATGCGGACGAACCAGGCTTTGAAGCGTTGTAGTATGGGTTAGGGGTTGAACCTTGCACGAAACCGGCGTCGTCCAATATTGTTACAGCTTCTTCTGGATCGTAAGGATGAAGATCAGCGGTTGGATTGAGCCACTCGCTAACCCAAGGAAAAACTGGAGTGGACATTTCTGATCCAAGCCCTTCCAGAATCTCAATTATTATCTTCGTCTTGTTAACAACATGAGCGATTGCATGTCTAAACTCAGAATAGCTGGTCGGAGAACGCCAATACGGATACGTTGAAATTGTCTCATTGTTGTTTATATCAAGTATATACATGTATGGTTGAAGATACTTCTCCAAGGCGATGCTCTCGTTATAAGGTGCCTGAGACCACCTGTCAACTATCTGTTCTGATATGTCCCTGTCTATAATGTCGACTTCTCCAGTTTCTAGGTCTTGTTGAAGGCGAGACTCATTTTGGTCGTATATTTTGATTAAAAGGTTGTCCACTCTTGGTCCAAACCGTTCAAAACGCTTTTCTGTTGATTCAACATTGAAAGCGGAAACTTGAATTGAAGTAGCGACGCTGAGAATCACAAGTAGAAATAGAGCTGCCAGAACCCTCACATTCCTTCCTCCATTTGTATTATAATTCTACGAATATTTAACAATTATCTGAACGATACGCTTTCAAGTTAAACTTCAGTTTCTTCAGTTGCTCTCAGCTAAAATATTTACGCATAAATTTCCAATGGTGTCCAATTTCAAAATCCAGCTTTCTTAAAAGAGCTATAGAAGGCACGTTTTCTTCAGAAGTGTACAACGCCACAGAATCCATTCCTTTTTCAAAGAGGAAATTCGCCGCCCGACATGTAAGGGCAGATGCAAGATTCTTGCTGCGATATTCAGGAAGAGTAGCAGCTGGACCTAGATAACCGCGTTTGCCACCAAAGAACTCGTTGTATCTCGCGTCAGGCTTTGCAACAACAACTGAAACAATCTTATTATTAATCTCGGCTACTTGAATCCATTCTTCGCTGAAGCACGGAAATTCCGACTTCCATCTCTGGATTACGCCCAATCGGACTCTTTCCGAGCCAAAACCAGCATTTACGGCTTCAACAAACTCTTTTTCCTCATTTGACTTTAAACAGCGAATGATTGTACCTTGAGGCACTTCTGGGATGGACTTCAAACCATCGAGTTTGGCAACCATGTGATACAGCCCGCCTTCAGCCTTATAACCTCGTCCAATCCATTCAGTTATTTTTGGACTCCCAGCATCAACAACCGCAAAAATCTTTTCAGTCTTAGCGTATTTCTCGATTTCTTTAACTAACACGTTCTCTATGGGCTTTCGATCACGGCTTTCTGAAACTGCAAGCCACTCGATTTCTTCGCCCCAATGTCCATCATTGTATGCAGCTGAGCCCAAGATTTCACCATTTTCTTCAGCCATCAGAACTTCAAGCTTGTCTTCTTGAATCCAAGAGCGAACGTTCTGTTCAGTATAGGGTGTAAACTCATATGAGCCGCTATTAACCTCGTTAAGCAATTGGACAAGTCTTTGCAAGTCTTCATCTTTGAATTTTCGAATTTGAACTGTCATGTTCTTGTCTTCTATCCACAATTTTAAGAAAGCTAATAAATGTTTAGCAAGCGTCCAGCTAGTATGCAGAATGAATATAGGAAGGCAGTTTTGGAAAAAGAACATCGATCAGATGACGATGACTTGGCCGCAGATTGAACTCTGGGTAAATCATCTCAAGCTCATCCCAACTTCGATATCCAAGCAACAACTGCGTAAAAACTTGTGGATTGGCACGTATGGCTCTGTCCTCGCTGCTTTCTGTTTGCTTAATGCCAGTGATCACGCCATCCTCAACGGTAATCTGAACAGTGAACCGGTAAAAGTCGAAGCTTAGCCTTTCTGTCAGATGGCTGTAAGTAGACGCAGCAAGGCGTTTCTCGAAAAGAGGTTTCACCTTCTGGAAGATCTTTACATAATCTAAGACTCTTATTTGCCACGCATAAGGCGGAACTCGCTGAACAGCGCCCAAATTGACGAGATGTTTGGCCAGAGGTTCTTGGTAGCTTATGTATGCGACAAGGGTTTCAAACCTGCGCTGCCTACCAGTTTCCTTAAGGAACTTGATGATTGCTTTGTTCGATTCTTGGTCTACGTCTGCGACTTCCATCAATATCAGCTCCTTAGTTTCTGGTTTCTCTCTTATTCTCAAATAGGCAACCATCTCGCCATCTTTGCTTACAGTGTATCCCTCAAATCTGTCTGCAGAAGCGATTCCAGTTTCTTCCTGTATTCTCCAGATTTGCTCACTACGAACGCTATGGACATAAAACTTGCTTTGAGAATCTGCGATCAGGTGCATGGCTTTGGGAATATCTTCGTTGTTGAAAGAACGAATAAGCGTGTTGGATTCGTAGTCTGGGATCTGATCAAGACTGATCCTCGTTTCTTCATTCAGAGGAAGAGCATACTCATATCCAAATTGGCGGTAGAAGTAGGGGATTCCCTCTACAACGCATAAGTCAAATTCCTTTTCTGCTGCTTGTTTGTGGAATTCGTTAACAAGTCTTCTTTGAAGCCCTCGGCGACGATGCTCAGCTAAAGTTGCAACACACCCCATTTCAGCAACATTCAACAAAATCCCTCCGATGCTCCACTTCCCAGGAATCAGATTTAGGCTAGCCACTATCTTATGTCTATGTTTGATGACGAAGAAATCGTCGAGCGTCATTGTTGGATGATGATGGATCAGCTTCTCGACAAGCTTGTCCACGCCGCTGTTTTGTCCAAAAACTTTCCGCATGAGCTCCAAGTTTTGTTCTATGTCATCTTCGGTTTCAAGGTGCTGAAAAATGTAGTCGTTTTCTACCACCATTATCACTTCACTATTTGAATAGGCGAAAAGCGGGGTTGTCTGCTATAATCTTTTTGTAGCATATTGCATTTCGCCTTATCTATGGAATCTCTTTTTTCAAAACAAGGATTCTTCCGAAACAATGAAACGCGATTTTCTGATGCTAGTTTACTAAGCTTATTCTGCAAAAGATTTAAGATTCAATCATATGAACGTATTATCAGGAGAGAGAAATGAACGCTGACAAGAAGGCTATAGCTGTAATTGCTGTCATATGCACTGCAATATTGCCCATCACGATCGCAGTTCAATCCCTAAACACTCTTCAAACTGAATACACAAAACTTTTCATAGATCCACCAAGCCTTTACTTCGAAACTTTGATCCCTGGGAAACGATTCTCGGTAAACGTAACAGTGGCTGATGTCACAGACTTGAGGAGTTACGAGTTCAAGCTAAGTTTCAACACCCGAATGTTAGACGTTGTGTCGGCTGCTTTCCTTCCAGAGGCTAACTTGCCTGTTGGAAACTTTTTTGTTAACGACACTGAGGGAGTCATATGGATGAACGCAACCTATGACGGTGACCCAGTCACAACTGACGACATTGTTGCTGTCGCTGCAATAACCTTTAGGATGATGGACCGCGGTACCAGTCCTTTGCACCTTTACGACACTACACTTACAGATTCCTTGGGGGCTTTGATTGAACATGGCACAGAAGACGGCTTAGTTATGATACTGCGCCGTGACATAGCTGTTATTTATGTAGCGACGTCTACGAACGAAACCTACGTTGGGCATCTGGTGAACGCCACTGTTGTTGTCGAAAATAAAGGAGACGTGACTGAAAACTTCACAGTGAAAGCATATCACGATGACGTGGTGTTCGGAACATTCAACGTAACCAACCTTGCTGCTGGAGCAAACTTTACCATAGTCTTCAGTTGGAACACGAGCGACGTTCCCGCAGGGCATAGTTACACGATAAAGGCTGAAGCCAGCACAGTTCCATATGAAGCCAACACCACGAACAATCTGCTCGTCGACGGAATGGTCATGGTCAAGATAATCGGCGATGTCAACGCTGACAACTCGGTCGACATAGATGATCTGATGGCTTGGGACGCGGCTTACGGGACGCATGAAGGCGAACCTAACTGGAACTCACAGGCTGACATAAACGGCGATGGCGAAGTAGACAAAGAAGATGGGATGCTAATAATCGAAAACTACCATACCACAGCGTAGCCTAGTAAAGAAAATCTCTAGAGACGTAGAAGCGTTGGTCAAAGTATGCTAGGATTTCGAGAGTTGCATTTGAAAATCTTATAGAGTAAATTAACGGAAAGGGTTAGCTAGATAACGACTGGCTAACAATAGCCTTCGGTAGACATTTCAAAGTTATCAATGGTGTCTTTGTTACAACTATAGAGGTTTTGAGTAGGCGTATCATCCATAAAGTATTGCATACGTTTTTCAAGATTGCGTTGCATAGCTTCAAGCCAAAGATTTTGACAACAACCAATTCACTTGAAGGTTTCTTGTTCACCGCGTTCATTATCTTCACCTTCAATCTCGCTTCTTTTGTTTTTAGCAAGCCTATAACGTTGATTGTGTGCATCATGTTCTCACCGAGACATATCGTATGTATTAAGTTATAATATTTTTATTTCCGCCCTGAAATATTACAAAATCCGACTTCTAATGCGAGACAAGCACATCTAACAACACATTCAAAGCAAGATTCACATCAAAAAGCATGCAAACAAACAGATTCTAACCCATAGATCCAAAAAGCGTTTTATTTCCATCTACAACAATTAATAATGGAGGTTGAGAAACGTGAAATGGATAACCCGTGAATATGTCCATGTTGACAGAACAGCGTGTCCATGGCTTATCAAAAAGTTCATCGACCCACAAGCTGAATTCATCTTCGTACCAACAGAAAAGATAGATGAAATTGTGAAAACGCAAGGAGCAACACCATTTGACGCGCCAAGAGTCAAACTTGGCCACAGAAACGGAAAGTGTAGCTTCGAAACCATAATAGAAGAATACAGCCTCAAAGACCAAGTACTCCATGAACTTGCAAAAATAGTCCATTCCGCGGATACTGCCGATAAGAGTCTGGCGCCAGAAGGAATAGGATTGGATGCAATAATGACAGGTGCAAGGTTCAATGTAAAAGACGACTTTGAAGCTGTGGAGAAGGCAAAATACGTTTACGAAGCCTTATACAGCTACTGCAAGTTTAAGCTGCTCCGTGAAAAGTATAAAACCGAACTGGAGAAAATGGACAGAAAACAGCAGATCGAATTTCTGAGAAAGAAGATGAAAGAATAGGGCGAAACAAGTGAATCAAGCAAGCTCTTCGGCGGGTCCAAATACAAAAAACGCTAGAAACAGCATCTTCTTTACGCTTTGTATAATGGGTCTATTCGCAATTTTGAGTTCAACAATGTCTAAGAATCCAGTTTTGAACCCTTTTGCAGCAAGCCTCGGCACTCCAACCGAATGGTCTGGTTTCGTCGGTGCCGCTTCAACAATTCCCGGCATCTTAATCAGCTTACCCGCCGCCTCGCTTTCAGACATCCTCGGGAGAAAGAAATTCCTATTATTAGCTGGCTTTGTTTTTGCCTCTGCTCCATTTCTTTACCTTCTAATACAAGCATGGTGGCACCTCATCCTTGTTCGTTTCTATCACGGATTCGCAACTGCGATTTTTGTCCCAGTTGCTGAGGCATCTATAGCTGAGCTTTTCCCGACGAAGCGTGGAGAACGCATCTCGCTATTCTCTTCTGCAACATATATTGGGAGAGGAATCGCGCCTTTTCTGGGCGGATACATATTGTTCGCTACTTCCGACAACTTTCATGTGCTTTATTTAGCTGTTGCTGTCGCGGGTGTCACGGCTTTGGTTACGGCTTTGCTATTCCTAAGTGAGAGGAGACCACCCACCTCTGTTCAACAAGGAAGCGTAAAAGAAATTCTGAAAAGACTCTATCGTGGATGGGGAAGAGTCGTTAGAAACCGTGGCGTTTTGATAGTCAGTTTTATCCAAGCCTGCCTGTACTACGCTTTTGGCGCAGTTGAATATTACTTGTCAGGCTACTTGAAGGTGCATCTTCGTTTGGACTTTTTCTTAACTGGCATCATCACTGGGAGCCTCATAGCAATTCCAATCTTCGTCAAACCTTGCATGGGCAGAATCTCAGACAAGATTGGGAGGAGAGTCCCAATAGTTGCAGGTTTGTTAGTCTGCTGCCTTCCTTTACCATTAATCCCCTTTGCCACCGAATTTTCAGTTCTGCTCTTGCTTTCAGTTATCTATGGGATTGGGTTTGCAACTGCCACCGCTTCCACTCCAGCTTTGATCAGCGAGCTGTTGCCCGACGAATTAGTTGGCGCGTCAATGGGGTTTCTAGACACAACAATGGATGTTGGACAAACACTTGGACCGATAATCAGCGGATTCATACTTGCATCAAATCTCCAATACTACGGTGTCTTTCCTTCACTCATGATTGTGTTGCTGATTTCTTGCGCAATCTTTGTCATGTATGGCACAAGCCACAAATCTTAACAAACATAGCAACGATGAGTTTTTCGCCGTTACTTCAAATCACAGCGCCATGTCATTTCTTTGCCGAAGGACAAAGCAAGATGCAATGGGGCCACCTGTTCTTCAATTCGCCCGTCCATTTAGCTATTACGTTTGCGCGATCCTTATCTTTGATTTCCATCAAACCCTCTTTTATCTTGGGATAACCCTTTTCTAAATGTTCAAAGTTTTTGCATTCTGCAAGCTCGACGCATTGGCTGCAGTTCGCTATGTGCTTATTCAGGGCGCAGATTCTAATTTTGCAGGTTGGAGGTCCACCGCCTTTTTGGCAGCCTATGCATGAGGATGTTTTCTGTATGCAAGCCAGTCCTCTCGTAAACTCTCCGAAATTGATTTCTTTGGGAGCCCACTTTTCTAATCGACAGTTTTTGGTGACTTCTTCGAATCTTCTTGCAAGCTCTTGTACAACCCCATTACCGCCGCCACAACTTCCGCACCAGATTCCGCAGAATCCGATTTGATCCTTCACTTTTTCGAATGGTTCGGTTTCCAAGTCGTGTTTCTCCATACAAGAATACCTGAATCTTGAAAAGACAAACATATAAAGGGTTTCGCCTTCGTTTAGAAATTCTGAAGTCTACGCAACCCTAACGTTACTATGGAAAATTTTAAGCATTTTCAATAAAATCCAAAAATGAAGCTCTTTTTTCTAAAAAGACTAGCTTTGATATCTTTTGTTTTCTGCAATTATGTGTATGCTGCACATGTTTTTCCAGAATGTCAGTTTGACTATTTCAAGATTGATGTGGAAAGATCTTATATAATTAAACTCTAGATGTAGCGTCTACTTTAGCGATAAAACACTAAAGTTGTGAAGCACACGAAAGTGATTCCATGAAGTGCCCATACTGCGGGTCTGAAAACCTCAAAACTCTTGAAACCAGAGATTCACCAGACAACAATCTAAGAAGACGCAAGGAATGCATCGACTGCGGAAAGCGCTTCACAACCTACGAGTATGTTGAAACCGTGGAGCTTATGGTGAAGAAGAAAGATGGCAGGCTGGAACGTTTCGACCTAAACAAGATTATAAGAGGTCTTCAGAAAGCCTGTGAGAAAAGACCTGTGAACATGAACCAAATCCACGGATTAGCCGAACGCGTCAGGCAGGATTTGATGTTGGCTGGCAAAGATGAGGTTTCCTCGTCGGAGATTGGAGATTTGGTTATGAAATATCTAAAAAACCTTGACCGTATTGCTTACATCCGTTTCGCCTCAGTGTATAGGCGATTTGAGGAGCCTGAAGATTTCAGGCGTGTACTTCTAGAGGTGAAAAAATGAAGTTTGTCAGGAAACGTGAAGGAAGATTAGAATCTTTTGATCAGGAACGCATAACTAAAGCCATCTGGAAAGCAGCCAAAGCTGTAGGTGGAAAGGATCGCGCATCAGCCAAAAAGCTCAGCGACGAAGTTATAGCTGAGCTTAAGAAACGCTTCGGAGAAGACGGCGTTCCAACAGTTGAGGAGATTCAGGACATAGTTGAAAAGACGCTCATAGAAAACGGACATGCAAGAACAGCCAAAGCTTACATTCTTTACAGGAAACAGCACCAAGACTTACGCGAGCTAGCTGCTCTTTTAAGCTCAGCAGACCTTGTAGACCAATACTTGGAGATCGAAGATTGGCGTGTCCGCGAGAATTCGAACATGAGCTATTCGCTTCAGGGCTTGAACAACTATCTCTCATCGACCGTCATAGCGAAATATTGGATTACGAGGATTTACCCACCGAATGTTGCAGACGCACATTTCTCTGGAGACATTCACATTCACAATCTAGGCGTTTTGGGACCATACTGCGTAGGCTGGGACATAAGGGACGTACTACTCCAAGGATTCGGCGGTGTGTCAGGAAAGATTGAAAGCCGACCAGCAAAACACTTCAGGACAGCCCTTGGACAACTTGTAAACTTCTTCTACACGCTTCAAGGAGAAGCCGCCGGAGCTCAAGCCTTCAGTAACTTCGACACTTACTTAGTTCCGTTCATACGTTATGATGGATTAAACCCGAAAGATGTTGAGCAGTCGCTTCAGGAGTTCTTTTTCAATATGAATGTACCCACGCGTGTAGGGTTCCAGACACCATTCACAAATGTAACTTTGGACTTGACTGTTCCAGAGTTTATGAAGAACGAGCCGATTGTTTTCGGCGGAAAAATGATGGACGCGACCTATGGTGATATGCAGACAGAAATGGAAACGTTCAACATGGCTTTTGCAGATGTAATGAGCCAAGGTGACTCAAAAGGGAGAGTTTTCACTTTTCCAATACCAACGTACAACATAACAAAGGATTTTGATTGGGACTCGCCGATAGTGCAAAAGATCTTTGAGGTGACATCAAAATACGGAGTGCCCTACTTCTCCAATTTCATAAACAGCGACATGAAACCCGAAGACGTCAGAAGCATGTGCTGTCGCCTCAGAATAGACAACAGAGAACTACGCAAGCGTGGCGGAGGCCTCTTTGGAGCAAACCCGTTGACAGGTTCCATAGGTGTTGTAACGCTAAACCTACCTAGAATCGGCTATTTGGCGAAGGACGAAGACGAATTTTTCGAACGTTTAGAAGCGCTTATGGAAATCGCCAAAGACAGCCTTGAGATAAAACGGAAGGGCCTTGAAACATTCACAGAAAACGGGTTGTACCCATACTCAAAGCGTTATCTGCGCCATGTGAAAGAGGGCTTTGAAAAATACTGGAAGAACCACTTTTCAACGATAGGCTTGATAGGAATGAACGAGTCAATACTAAATCTGCTAGGAAGCAACATAACCTCGCCTGATGGGAAAGACTTCGCAGTTAAAGTGCTTGGTTTCATGCGCGAGAAACTTTCCGACTTTCAAGAAGAAACTGGAAACATCTATAATCTGGAAGCAACTCCAGCTGAGGGCACATCCTACAGGCTTGCGCGCATAGACAAGGCAAAATATCCTGACATAATAGTTGCCAACGAGAAGCACCTATCAAGAGGCGCTAAGCCCTTCTACACTAACTCTTCGCAGCTGCCGGTAGATCATGAAGGAGATTTATTTGAAGCACTTGAGCACCAAGAGAGCCTTCAAACCCTCTACACAGGTGGAACTGTCTTTCACATATACTTAGGCGAACGACTCTATTCATGGGAATCTGCCGCTGAAATCATTAAAAAAGTTGCTTGGAACTCTCATTTACCTTACTTCACGTTGACGCCCACGTTCAGCATATGCCCGACACACGGCTACCAGAGCGGAGAACACAAGCAATGTCCAATTTGCGGGGCAAATTGTGAAGTCTACTCGAGGGTTGTCGGGTATCTTAGGCCAGTGGATCAGTGGAACGATGGGAAACAAGCGGAATTCGCCATACGAAAGACCTTTGACAAGTCGGCTGTTTCAGTAGCCACTGCGATACCAGCGTAAGTGAAAGACTAATGAAGTTCAGCGGCATCCAAAAAACAAGCCTAATAGACTTTCCAAACAGAATCGCCTCTGTGCTCTTCACGCCTGGCTGCAACCTGCGCTGTCCATTTTGCCACAACTGGAAAATAGTCCTAGACCCAAAACCACCTTTTCTACAAGAGGAAACCGCCCTTAAGATCCTTCAAGACCACAAAAAATATGTTGATGCTGTAGTTGTGACAGGCGGAGAACCAACTATGCACAAGGAAGTTCCAAAGTTTTTGAAGAAGCTGAAGGAAAAGGGGTTTGCAATTAAGTTGGACACGAACGGATTTTATCCAAAGGTGCTGGAAGAATGCCTGCCGTACCTAGATTATGTCGCACTAGACGTGAAAACCTCACCAGAGAAGTATGCACGTTTAGGAGCAAAAGACATAGGCCCACTTCTGCAAGCAATCGAAATCCTAAAAACTGGAAAAGTCGAATACGAGTTCAGGGCAACAGTTGTCCCAGGTTTTGTTGACGCCAACGATATGCCTCGTATAGGCGAACTTGCCAAAGGCGCTAAAATCTTTGCTTTTCAACAATTCAATCCAGAATATACGCTAGACAAGAGCTTTAGAACTGTTAAGCTGTATCCGCCAGAAACTATCGCAGAGTTTGCCGAAACCATGAAAAAATACAGTGACAAAATAGTAATTCGTGTTTGAAATTGCACTCGTGGGCATAATCTCAATCAGGCAGAAGGTTGCCCAGATAAAAAAACACAGTTATGTCTGACTACGCAATACTTTAATCTGTCATCTTGAAAAACAGAATAGCTGAGAAACTACAACTTGTTTAGTAGTGAAGGGGTCGCTTAATAAAAGATTGGAGGAAAGGTTAGTAGGCTGAGATGCCTACAAAGCGCAGTTTCTTCAGTTTTATCATTGGGACGGTTGTTGCTCTGACCATTTCCACACGTTTGCCAATCATGGGCGTTTCCTTGAACGCTGATAGCATGCTGTCTGTGAACCTCATGTTAACGATAGGCTTGGTCATTTCGCCATTTTCGATGAGGAAGGTCCCGTCTCTTGTAAGTCCAGTTAGAATAACCTTCGTGGGCTCCACTGGATTCACATAGTGGACAGTAGTCACAAATACACCTCGATTTGTTTCAGCAACCGCCTCTTCCAAAGCCGCATCTCCTGGCTTCATTACCATGTTGAACGGTCCAGGCCTCTCGTTGTAGTAGTCACCTAATGGTGGAGGCGAATGTCCTGTGCTCTTCTTATTCTCTTTTCCAGCAGTGAAAGAGTTATAGCAAATACTTTTCTCGGAAACTACTCCCTTGCTTATCAATTCCAATGGTTTTTTAGGAACGCCCTCTCCATCAACGGGCACAGCGTAAAGTGTCTTGGGGTCTCTAGCGTCATCGGTCACATTGAGTTTATTGTCGAAGACTTGCTGGTTCAAAGAGTACCTAACAAACGACTGCCCGTCTTGATACGGAGTTGCTGAGAATCCAACGAACCCAACAAACATAAGAAGCGTTGCAGTAGCCAAAGGCGACAAGACAACCTCATATTCTCCAGGATCAATCTTCACAGGATTCAAGCTCCTGACTGATTTGTCAGCGGCATCCTCGGCTAACACGGAAGGCTGAATATCTTTGACCTTTCGGGAATATTTCTCCGCAGCTCCGAAACCCTCTGATAATCCAGACTCAGAGATTACTGTGGTTTTCATGTAGGCTAAAGACATGTCAGCCCATGCGCAAACACCCAAAGAGTTTGCTACAGCGTATTCCATTGAGCCGCTTGAGAAGTATCCTGCAACAGCCTTCACTTTAGGCGATTTAGAGTGGGCAGTATCGATGGCTTCCTTGACTCTTTCAGCTCTGAGCTTTGGAGCGTACTTGGCGGTTTCTTCATCAAATGCTCCTTCTATTGGATTCCATTTCTCTGGTTCTGGGAGGCTTTTGAATTCCTTGTTAGGCGATGAAGCCTTAGCAATTCTGACAGCATGCTGTACAGCCTTTTGTATTTCCTCATCCTCAAGCGTGTTAGCTCGAAGTGTGCTAATTCGCTTGTTCAAAATGACTTTGATTATTACTCCGCCCGATTTTTCCGCAACGTTTTGGTGGATTTGAGAGTTTGCAAATCGGGTCAAAGCGGTGTCTGTCAGAAATGCAGCCGCTTGTGCTTGGTCGACCTTTTGTTTCTCGGCGTACTGAACAGTTTTCTCAGCGATTTCTTTTAATCTTTCTGTGTCCATAATCTTTACCTCCTATTTTAACAGTCCAACACGTACTTTACGGAATCTAGCGGTTCCACAGCCATGTCCCACGTACATTACTTGCCCTGGCACTCCTTTGCCGCAGTTCGGCGTTCCCCACATCTTCCAGTCGTCCTTGCTTACCGCGTCGCACGATCCCCAGAACTGGGGGGTGACCCCCATATAAGTCGGATTCTTAATCATGTTTTCTTTGCTTCCATTTTTGATTCGCCAGCCAATTTCTGTTCCAAACTGAAAGTTTACTCGTCTATCGTCAATGCTCCATGAGCGATTAGTTGTTATTAGAATCCCATCTTTCGTATCTTCAACAATTTCTTCAGCTTTGTCGTCTCCAGGAAGCAAGTTTATGTTTGTCATGCGTATGATGGGCAAAGCCAAAGGAGAATCTGCGCGCATGCCACCGCTGCTTTCCTTCAATTTCAGTTCTGCTGCTGTTTCGCGCGAACTTTGATATCCCGCGAATATTCCCTTCTGAATCAAATATACCTTTTTCGCCTTTGCTCCCTCATCGTCATAGCCGAAGGTTCCAAGACCTTTCGGCACTGTGGCGTCAGCCACGATGTTAACTTTCTCTGAACCGTATCTGAAATTGCCAATTTTATCTGGTGTCAGAAAACTTGTTCCTGCGTAGTCGGCTTCTGTTCCAAGCGCGCGGTCAAGCTCTGTCGGGTGTCCACAGCTTTCATGTATCTGCAGAGCAAGCTGATCACCGTGCAAAATCAGATCCATCTCTCCAGAAGGACATTTCTCTGCTTCGAATAGTTTTAGAAGTTCTTGGCCGACTTGCTTGGCGTGGTCAACCAACCTCAACGATTCAAAAAATTCAAAGCCACTTGTCGCGAAATCTCCTCTGAATGGGGAAGGATAGGATCTGGTTTGCATCTCTCCATCCTTGACAGCTACTGCTGACAGCCCACCGCCACACCATGTTATCTGCTGGTTTATTTCTGCTCCTTCACTGCTCATGAAAAGCTTGATTTCCCTGAACCCTCGGTAGTTGGCGTAAGATGCCTTAATCAGCGGGGATTGTTCCTTAATGACCCGTCCGGCTTGGATAAGGACGTTTAGCTTTTCTTCTAACGGAACTTTGAAAGGGTCCTTTTTGAAGCTTGTTGTATACTTATCTTGGCAAACTTTTTCTCGAATTAGAACTGCGTCCTTTTTCTTTAGCAGTGCGCTGGCTTTCGCGATGCTCACGGCTCTTTCAGCAGTTTCTTTGATTTCTTCTTTGTTTATGTCAACTGAACCTGCAAAGCCCCATGCCCCATCAACGATAACTCGAATTCCAAATCCCTTTGATTGTGAAAGCGAGACGACTTCTGGTTCGCCATTTTTTACAGTGAGGCTCTCGTTAGTGATTTCGCTAATCCTAACATCGGCGTATGATGCTCCTCTCTTTTCTGCTTCCACTAAGGCCATTTTTCCAGAATCTGAAGACATTTTGACCCATCCTATGTTTCCAGAAACACTTAGGTAATGTTTATTTGGCTTTTAAGTCTTGGCTTAGAGCATAAAGTTTAAAGGGTTAATGCCTTGTTTAGGTTTCGAATATTCTCTAATGAGGGATGAATGGCTTGACTGTGGGAGAAGAAAGTCTGGAAGAACGCAAGGCCAACGTTTTGGTCAAACTTAGAGGATACAAGCTCATCAAGAAGGAGAAGCATGGAGAGGCAGTCTGTTACACCATTGAAAAACCTAAAGAGAAAGAGAAATTTATCATATGGTGCACTCCAGGCGAAACAACTGTAGGTGTGACATCAATAAATCGTTTGCAGAAAGTCATGAAAGAAAAAAACATAGAAAGAGGAATAGTAGTCACAGACGGAAGATATACGCACGCCGTGAAGGAAATTGCAAGGAAAAAGAAAATAGAGCTTCTACCCAAAACCTTCCCAGTCTTCGACCTTTTCCAGCATAAACTTGTTCCAAAACACGAAATTTTAACCCCGGAAGAAAGGGAGCAGTTACTCTCGCAGTATAAAGTTCAGCCGTACCAACTGCCGCAGATCAACGCTGCAGACCCAACTGTCAAAGCCATAGGTGCCAAGCCCGGCGATATACTTCGGATAATCAGGAAAAGCCCTACAGCTGGCGAACATTCAGCATATAGGTATGTTGTGGAGTAGAATACGAAAACAAAAATAAAAAAGGAAGATTATCTCGTTACCAAGGTTCTTCTGCGTCTCAACAGCATGACTGACAGTGTTGCGCCTGCTGCAGCAATCAATGAAATCACTATGATTGCGTATTGCGGGATTACCGATGTTTCTTGAGCTTCCTTCAGGCTAGATATGTCCGCTTGAATTTGGCCTAATCCTGGAACCACAATGCTCACTATGTCTCCTGAAAGTGTTCCTGTGATTGTGCCGTTCACTATGCCTATTGTCGTTTGAATTGTTGCCGTAGTGCCGTTGATTGCCAGGACTTTTACGAAGATGTTGTCAAGCGTGGCGTTTATTGCCGTTAGATTAAGCTTTATCATGCCCAAGTCTGGAACAATAACTGTGGCTATGCCTTCATTGATCTCCATTATTGTTGCGTTCAATAGTGATAGCGTCAAGCTTATTTGGAAGCATTTAAATGATGTTCCGCTAGCTTGAATCGTGTCCGTAAGGTATTCTGCCGCAATGACCAGAGTGTACGTTCCCACGCCTGCGTTTCCAGGTATTGTGTAAGAAAGCTTGTATAGGCCTGTCGTGATCTGCTGGGCTGATAAGCTTTGGCTTGTTCCGTCAGGCTTGTATAGAACAGCACTTGTGATTGTGGCGTTAACGGCTTTTCCCTTAAAGGATGTTTGGGCATAGAATTCGGCTACTTCTCCCCTGAAGTGTAATTCGCCAACATCTATTTGGACATCCAAAGGTGTAACATCAACAACTGTGAATGTCGCGCTGGCGAAACCTTCGGCCTCATATGCCTTAACAAGCTGCATTTCTGCTGTGGCAACTGGCACATTAAATACGAACGTGAAGTTTCCAGAACTATCAACAAGAGCGTAGCCCATCAACATATCATTGAAGGTTATTCTTGCTTGGCTGTCCGGTGTGAAGCCGGCACCCTTTACTGTCACTTTTGTTCCTACAGGACCCGCGGATGGATTTAGTGTTAATATAAGGACTCTGAAGGGTTGTGAAGCCATTTTGCCTGCCACTATGTCCACGGCTCTTATTTCGTGAACTCCGATTGTGGCGGTTGATGGAACAATTAGCAAATAAGTGAAATCTCCAAGGTTGTTGGCAGTAGTGTTGCCTACGAAAGTGTCATCCCAGTAGATTGAAACTTTGCCGTTGGCTGTTGCCTTTGTTCCGCTTATTGTCACTTTTGTGCCTGGCGAGCCGCTCGATGGATTTATGGAGATTGTGATATACCTTATCAGTGTCAGCGCATTGCCTAATATTTTGCATGTATCATTGTTGTAGGTGTAGAAGTCAAATCCGAGAAGCACTATGTGTCCTAGCCCAATTTCTTTGTGAATCACCACTGGATAGGTTCCATCGTTGACCACAACGTTTGCTTCTCCAGTAACAAAGCTTATCGTGCCATCCGGTGCGATAAAAGATGAGGACACACCCATTGCTAATGGATCTGATGGGTCAACTAGGTACAGCAGGGACCAAGATCTATAGTTGGCTCCTGAAATTGACATTAGTCCAGCGCCTGTTAAGATTCCGTAAGTTCCCCCACTGTAGTCGCATACTACTATGATTCCTCCGTTAGCGATGAAATTGGACAATGTGGAAGACCATGTCGAACCAACCATTTCCATGAGATAAAGGTATGCAAATTCCTGCTCCGGTATCAGCAAAACGTCTTTTCCTACAAGCATCGAATCCAGTTGAGTGTAATCCCATAATTCCGTTAGGTTATAGTTAGGACCGAATGTGGACTCTATGGCCCTTAAGGTGTTGGAGTATTCTTGCGTATAATCAGCGTACTCAACATATGCTAAGATTTTGGGCGCATACTTGACTGAAATTATTCTTGAGTAAACGTTGTTTCTTGTTACAATTTCGTCTGAAACTGGAGGAGCGTACACTGTTATGTTGTATTCCCCTGCCACCATCGGAGTCCACAAATGATTGATTGTGTGCGACGTTCCATTGACAAGTAGCGGTATTGTCACATTTTCTACCAATGTGCCATTTATCAAAAGTTGCAGATTAACGTCGTTTTCATCGTTTATGCCAGCGTTTTGCACGGTTGCATTGAGCATCGCCGAAATCCCTGGTTCAAGGAATTCTGGAGCCTTCAAATAGACAACAAGTTCGTGTTGGTACTGGATCGTGAACCAATACATTAGATTCTTGAACATTATCTTGCAGTCGTTGTTCAAGTTCCAGTCATATGATCCATCGCCGTTCCAAAAGACAACTTTGCCAGGCAGCCCCTCAGTAGCTATGACCTTGTCATAACCGTCTGCAAGTTCGGCCACTGTTAACGCGTTCTTTGCAGTATCGGCTTCTGCCCTGTCGCAGTCGCCGTACAAGCTATATATATGGTATCTTGCTGGAAAACTTCCGTATGGACCGTCCATTATCGGATGTGTATTCTCAATTACTATTAGTTCGTATTCTCCGACATTGTCGCCTATCGATATCGAACGAACAAGGTCTGCCAAAAGTCTGTCGCTTACTAGGCAATCGTAGCCCGTGACCAGAAGGTTTCCACCTGAAGAGAGGTAGGATTCGAGGGTCGAATATTCGGTTGTGGTTATCCATCTGTAACGGTTGTAGAAGATTACTGCCTTGTATCTGAGTAGCAGCGTTAGGTTTTCCGTATAGAGGTAAATGTTGTTGTTATTATATACGTCATAGCCCATTCCCATGGAGTCCAGTATCGGTGTTAAGGGCGTTAGCTCTGAAAATGCAGATATCAAGGCAACTTCAATACGGCTGACACGAACCATTTTGGTTGCGATATTGTTCGTTGTGACGTTTTCCTCTGAGACAGGCGGCACATATGCTGTTATGTTATAGGTTCCTACAGTCGTAGGCGTCCAAGAATAGTTTATGGTGCGATATGTGCCATTGGCGAATTCGGGAATTGTTATGCTATTGACTAAAGTACTGTTCATGAGAAGTCGAAGCTGCACGTTGGTTTCATTGCTCAACCCAAGGTTATAAACTGTGGCGTTAATTATCCATGTTTCGCTAGGTTCTGAGCGTTCTGGGGCATCAACAGAAACAGTTAGCTCATGCTGGTATTGAACCATAAACCAGTTCATGCTGTTTAAAGCCAAAATCTCATTGTCACTATCATAGAAATTGACATCACCATCACCGTCCACATCATAAGCTGAATCCCAAATGTTGCTGTCAGTCATGACTATCAGCTTGCCAAAACCAGCAGTTCCTCCATGAAACGCGTTCATCACTGAAACACCCATGGCTGGCGAACTGTCCGTATACCAGAATGCTGATCCGTCAGAATCTGTTATGATAAGCGGAATCTCATCCGATGGTGCACTTAGAACGCCATCGCCGCCATACATTTCAACCCGAGCGACCCCAGCAGTTATTGGACTGGCAAGAATATTCGCCCCACTATAGTAGGGTCCAAGCAGATACCCTACGTTCTCGTCATAATCGCATATGCCATCCCCTCGCATGTTTACGCCGAATCTTGTGGCAATGGTTCTTGCTTGGAGGCCGAAAGAGACCCAGTCGCTGATAAGCAGCAAGTTGCCTCCAGCTTTCACCCAATTTTCAATAGCATCCAACTCCGAAGTTAAGTAACTCAGTTGGGGCGCGACTATGACCAGAACATCTGCGGGTTCAAGTACGCTAGGCTCGATTATTGTTCCTGGGTTGATTGTCGAAACCAAATAGCCCTTTACAGTCAAGTATTCGGCAAATTCCGAATATCCTCCCGCAATGTCAGCTGCCGGATTGCTGCCGATCGTATAGGCAGGCAAGTGAGCTTCTTCAAATATGACATAGCCAATAGTGAACCTTACGCTGACTAGTTCTGTCACAATGTTGTTTGTCAAGAACTCTTCGCCTGTAACTGATGGCGCGTAAGCTGTTACGTTGTATATTCCCTCTTCGCTCGGAGTCCACGTATAGTTTATAGTGTAGGATGTGCCATTCACAAGTTCAGAGATCGTTGCACTGGCAACCTCTGTGCCATTGATAAGCATATATAACTCCACATTGGTCTCATTGTTCAGTCCCATGTTTGAAACAGTCGCGTTAAGCAGCACCGTTTGGTCGGGTTCTAGATATTTTGGAGCTTCTAAGGATGATACAAGTTCGTGCTCTGGTTTTTGATAATGAGACCACGTTATGGCATTATAGAGTAGTTGTAGATGATGTTCATAAAGCGCTGGCACAATCTCAAGCCACGGTGAAATATAGAGAAGCCCACGATATGCGACTATGGCGCTTTCTAAGTAAGGCCCGAGAGCGAGGTACTCTCCGCCGACTAGTTCATTTGAGTCCCACAGCCCATCAGGGGATATAGCTGTTCCTACCTCCAAGAAGATAAGCGGATCTGGAACATTCCTGAACACGGGATGCGTGACGTTTATCAATTCTAGAACGCTTGTTATGGTTGAAGTCCACATAATTGTTTCGTTTAAGCCGAATAGTGGAGCCAGCTTGTTGTTGTTTCGAGCCCCGTAGTAAAATGTTCCAGCTGTCGCTATCAGCCCGTGTCCCTCATGGACATACCGCTCTATGGCCGCGATTTCGGCATTTGTGAATTCCCAGCCTGAATATGGGTCATACGCGCAAGAAATAATCAGCACATCTGCTTCTGAGGCTACTAGGTCTTCGTAAGTAAGGTTATCCTTGTTCAGAGTCATATAGTCAATGTAGATGGCAGTGCCGCCGAAGCGATACCATTCACTGTTCAGAATTTCCCAATTAATGATGATATCGCTGATAGTGTTCCCTGCAGAATGTAGTACAACCGCTTTCAATGGAATTCCGACATAAATGAGCTCTTGAACTACATTGTTCGCTACGAGAGTTTCACCTGCCACTGGCACAACGTACAAAGTGACATTGTACAACCCTTCAACTGAGGGAGTCCATGACAGACTGACCGCAGCTGTTTCTCCACTATTCACATCCAGTGATGTAGAGTCTACAATTGTGTCATTTGCAAACAGTTGCACAGCTACGCCTGTCTCATTGTTCTCGCCGAAATTGAGAATTGTGGCGTTTATCAATGCAGTGGCGCTAGGCTCCACATAAGGCGGAGTCTGCCAAATTGAAACAATCAATTCATGCTCTGGTGGAACCTCCTCCACACTTTTCCTCGCATTTACTCTTCCATGCCCATAATATACATCGAAACCTGGGCTGCCTAAGTCGTCTGCAGTGTATCGCAGCCACATTCTCAGCCAATCTCGCGACTTGTTTGAATACTGGCTCCATGCTAAGGCTGCAACTCCTGAAACGTGTGGGCATGCCATGGATGTGCCGCTTGCGTACTCGTAACCCCACGGAACCGTAGAATAGATGCTTACACCCGGAGCTGCAAGTTCAATCCAGTCGCCCCAGTTAGAAAACGAAGCCTTATTATCATATTGGTCTGTTGCAGCTACAGCAATTACTTCGTCGTAACCAGCGGGATATAGCTTCATGTTCGTATTGTCGTTTCCTGCCGCAGCTACTATCAGCGCCCCCGAATCATACGCATACTTAACTGCCTCACGGACCAATTCGCTGTCGCTGTATCCGCCTATGCTCATGCTGATTATATTAGCTCCGCAATCTGTTGCGTTTATGATTCCATTGGCAATCCAATTCCAATACCCCCAGCCGCCACTGGTTAAGACCTTTTCAGCCATAATTCGAATCTGGGCTAAGCCCGCTATACCGATCCCATTGTTCAAAACTGCAGCAATTATTCCAGCGCAATGCGTCCCATGCCCATGGTCGTCCATAGGGTCTGCATCGTTGTTCGCCCAGTCGTAGCCACCAGAAACATAATTTGCCGCGAGGTCGTCGTGAGTATAAAAAATGCCTGTATCCACGACAGCTACCATGACTGAGGGATCGCCTGTTGTTGTGTTCCAAGCGTAGTCAGCTTCTATTTTTTTTGGTCCCCATTGATTAGTCCAGTATGGGTCGTTTGGAACGAGCTGAACTTGAACCTTCATGTTAGGCTCTATATATCGTGATAGGCTCCTCTTTTGGATCTCGCCGACAAAAGAAGAGATAACTTTCAAGGGCATGTCAGCAACCAGGGCGATAACTTTGCCTCTTATGGAGACTGTATTCACAATTTTGCCTCGGTTCTTGCTAACTACATCAAGAAGACTCGGGTAAGCGTTGGGGTCTGCATTATTCACTCCGACGATTAACTGCATTGAATCATCATCAATAGCTGCAAAATCAGCATATGCCTTTATGTCATCAAAGGACGTATTTTTGTCAAAAACCTTAAGTCCTAGGAAATCGCGCAGATTTTCTGGGAATGCCTTGTTTTTGTATTGGAGATTTGAATAGAAGTCATTAGGAGATTTCGCTGGGCTAAGTTTCCCCCTTTTGTCAACTGAAGAATCCTGTGCAGATTTGATTTCTTTCGAAAGAATAGGGCTAAAGGCTGTATTAATGGTGTTTGCCAGAAACATGATTGTCATCGCAATAACAACTGCATAACATCTCCATTTGCGTCTATGCATTTTTTACTCTCCTTTCTCTTTGGTGAACTTTAGATTAAGCGAGTGGGGTTTATAAAGCTAAAGTCTAGAACATATTCTTGATTTCCTAGAGCCAACCAAGCCTATACTTTATTTTGGTAGGACAACTTCTGTTGCTTTCATGACCTTACCTAACTGGCTTTCGACGCGTTTATATTCATCCAGCAAACTTTTGCCTAGCTTTGTAAGCTTCGCTCCTCCGCCGCCAGATGTGCCGCCCCTGTATGTTTGCACAACCTTTTCTCCCAGAGTTTTCTCAATTTTTTGCAAGTAATCCCAAACGTAGCGGTAAGACATGCCGAGCTTTTCAGCGGCCTTCGAGATGGATTCTTTCTTTTCTATTTGTTCTAGGATTTGGGCTCCACCCTTGCCTAGGACTGGTTTTCCTTGGTATTCTATCCAGATTTTGCATGAAGTTTTACATTGTTCATGGGCGGGCATTGTGTTCGTTGTTATTGTTGCGTTACGCTTATAAGTTTAGTCGATATGAATGAAAAAGCATAACGGTGACCATATGCACACATGGATGAAAATGATTATAGCCTCATTTGCAATAACCGCTATGATAATAACAGGAACCATGGTCTATCTTCAATACTTCGCAAAAAGAAGACTTATGATTTCCACAACCACAAGCCTCGACGACACCGGACTTCTAAATGAAATAAAAAAGGCCTTTGAAGCAAGATACCCAATAACTCTTAACTTTATACCAGTCGGCACAGGCATAGCGATACAACAGGCACAAAACGGCGACGTAGACCTCACACTTGTCCATT